>Ga0194133_10002374_pt1 | contig 29329 bp, 20 predicted proteins | sample TA2KigOf40mmetaG_FD_155448 | JGI IMG/M metagenome (GOLD analysis project Ga0194133, IMG submission 155448) | Freshwater microbial communities from Lake Tanganyika, Tanzania - TA2015055 Kigoma Offshore 40m | ecosystem: Environmental > Aquatic > Freshwater > Lake | place: Tanzania: Lake... | reverse complement strand
GAGAGGTTTTTTTTTTTAAAAAAAACCTGTGTCAGGATGAGTAACAATGCAGTGGCTATTTTGCCAATTATATATTTTTGATGTCAGGGGTGTTTAGAATTCTGCCAGCATTGTCCACAAAATCTCATTTCCTAGAATTCTATTTTCTTCCAAAGCAAAAGTAGATTGTCTCTGAAGACAATCTTGAAGGTAATGTGATTCACTGGAAAATAAGATTTGGGAGACAGATGAAACAGAGTAGGAATGACGAAGTGAAATTAGGATTGACTAGACCAAAATTCAATTTTATGGATGGTGAATGAAGACCCCGAACGAAAATATTTGGTGAAAAAATAAATACTACATCTCAAGGTGCAGCTTCCAAAGTAAATAGAAAACATTTATGACATAAATACATCCCAAAGTTGTTGATAAGATACTTTATCGAAAAGGTGCAATTCGAAAGTGTCTGGATTTATTGCTGCTGGATTGTCTGTGCAACACTTCATGGAACTAGTTTTTCACATCATTGCAGTTAGGCAGTTTTGTGCCTGATTGCAAAAAAGTCAACAATAAGTCATCAGAAAAATTATGTTTTTAGAATAAGAGAAATAGGGTGGAGGTTTTTTTCTGGTTGGTTAGCATCCAACAAGTAGGGACCGTTTCAGAGGTGGATATTTCATAGAAAGAGGCAGTACGTGATTAAAATAACAAACAAACAATCTGGACTGAAGATTTTTGAAAGCCAAGCAAGCAGGAAAAAGAAAAACTTTTTCCCTCTTCTTCGAGTGGCAACTTTTTTTTGAGCAATTCTTTTTCTTTCATTGTATTGCCTCAAGTCCCTTTTTCAGCATTTTCCACTTGTGCTGATAGCCTTTTTTTCGCTCAAGATATTGCCAGATTGAAACGTGACAAGCTTTGAATGACGACAAGAGTGAGAAATAATAAACTTTTTTCACAACCAAAAAGGTTGGCAAATTCCAACATAGTCCCTCAACCCAAAATAAACTGCATTTTCACTCTCAATCAAGTATTTTTGACATTGAGTTGTTTAAAATGCTCAGAGTTGTAAATATTTTTAACCCAATTTTTTGCTCCACTCTTCTAATATGGAAATCAGAATGGGAGATGTATAAAAACTGACTCGCATAAATATTGAGTTGGCCCAGGTAAAAAATTTACGTCTACAAATTTTATTGTTTTTGACTTTTCTACGAAAAAGATAAAATTTAGAGAGAAATCTTTTTCCCTTCAAATGCAGATAAGAAAGCTCGTCATTTGATTGTTCAAAACAAAAATTGTTGCAATGTACAATTGAAATCAGTAGTTGTAGGCCATGCAGGATTGTTCTATTCTTTATTCGACTTTTTGCTGTAGATAATGTTCCACGCTGAGCCTAGTTCATGCATTAAAAAACTTACAATTGGCAAACATTACAAACACTGGCCATGCTAACGTATAATTACTATCGATATACGTTATCCAGTTGATAAAAAGGGCCCTGAGAAAATGCCTATTGTAGGGGGGCTGATTTATGGCTCTTCTAATAAAAGAAACATCTCATTGCATTTTAAAACGTGCAATCTACTGAATTTCAAATCACATTCAAGGAAGGGGCAATGAAAAAAGAAAAGCAAGAAAAGGTATGTTCACAACTTGAATCCTGTTTGTTTTTTTATCAAACTAAAAAAAACCAAATTGTGAAGTCAAAAACATATTTTAACCTTTCCTTCGAGAAACTATTGACCTAATAAACCATCTTTCTTTCAAAGATGTTGACATTATTCAGCTGGTTTGCAAGATTTGATGCTCATTTCATTTCAATCTGTGCTTTGAGAAAAAACATGTTGCTACATATACCAAAGATTGCAAAGTTTTTACTACAGCCATTAATCATGTAGAATTTCAAATAAATAAAACTCTGGGAGCAATTAAATACTCTGGAAAGAGGTTTCTAAATTGGACTCTAGCACGGAATTGCAGATTCAGCTGACGTGTTTCTAACCAATCAAAAATAGGTTCAATAAATTTTAAGTTGTAATTGCTCAGGAAGTCGAATTAATTGAATGTCAGAATGTTATCAATTGAGAAAATCTTAGCAGACCAACATGATTGTGATAGATCAATAAATCTTGCTAACTGCGTGAACACCACGTTTTATTTTTTTTCTCTCTTTAACCTAATCTCTTCGTCGTTGCATTTTGCTGTTTCAAAGTCTAAAAAATTCTCCACCATTTTCAAGCATAAAGACTAGATGTTTTTTATGTTACATTTCCAACTGTTTTAGTCGAAAGAAAGTGTGGACAAAAATGACGAGTCAGATTTGAGTTTACATTTCATTGAGTGCAAAGTCAGTCTTCAAGACACATGCTGACACAAGAAACTATTACATCTTTTTACAACATGTAATCAACACGGTAGTGTTTTGGATGAATGCTGATGGGTTGAAAAAACTCATACGAATCAAGGACGTCTGCCTTCCAAATCAAGCATCATGGTGAGCTGGAATCTGGATATCACTTTGCAACTTTTTATCATCTCACAGGAAAAAAAAGTTCATTCCATTTTGAATCACAAGAACAAATGATCAATTTCATATCTCTGCATCCCGTCGTAATCAAGAAAAATCTGAGTGTCATTCCCGAAACCTTTTTTGATTAACTCTTTCAAATTCTCATCACAGCTTCGATCCTGAGGATTTTAACTGCCAGATAGAGCCTCAAAGATTGTCCAATTAATTTCATGCCTCGCTTTCCCCTCACCAGACATCTTGAACTAGGAACACAATTAAATGCTGCTCCTTTGTTGATTTATTCGATCGGAATGATTTCGTGATCTCCTCCATCCAAGATGTATACAAACATCTCTTTGTTTCATCTGTAAAGTATAAGCATATGTACTAAACTACATGAAGGTCCTTGGCATCTATTTTGATGATGAACTACCCTGGGAAAAGCCTACTCAAGTCCTCAAGGTCTACACTAAATATTCATCAAACTAAACAAGAAGTAACCTTATTCTCTTTCTCAGCTCTACTATATGGTATCAATGTATGGTTCCACCAACATCTAGCATTCCATCTCAAAAGGGGCATGAGATCCCTCCACTTCAACCCAGCCAAAAATAAGGCTGTGTAAGCACATTTGAATGGAGTACCATAATTTTAAGGTGTTTACACATGTTTTGTGGCAGTTTACAACAAAATTTGCACCATTAACATGTGTATTCCGGTGTGCCACGTGTAAATAGGGGTGATACACCTGAAAGCGGGTGGATACACCTGAAAGTTGGCTTTAAGTGTGTCTTATATTTGGTAATGGAGCCAATGAGCATATTATACATATTCACTCTTGAGATGGAAACTTGATTGTTATAGAGGCCTTTAGATGCAATGTCAAACCACAACCTAGCCAAGCAAATGTGTACAATAATAAACTCTGGTCTACCTCCTCATTTGTACGACAGCCTTGTTGGAAACTATTTATTATGACAGTAGTGAAAGAAAAATTGGCAAACAGATTTTTAAGAACAGACTATCAAACGTTTTTAAGTGCTCAAATTTGATGGTTAATGCAAACAAAAGGCTGTGTCAGAATTGATTTAAAGAAAACATTCTAAGCAATAGTTGCACAACCACCATTATAAACCAGTACATTTTTACGATTTGTTTGTTGCAAGCGTTCATTAGGTGAATAAACAAGACTAAGATCGATCAAGATATAATTCAAAAACTTGACATGCACAAATCAAACAGACACTCAGTGGCAAGTAAGTAAATCCAATCGTCTCCAAATGCAATCATAGTTAAGTTATAGATTGTATATATAGATGGGGGGAAAAGATGTTTTTGATTGCAATCTGATATACAGCAGGGAGGGGAAATCAAGGATTTTTGGCAACATCCAAATCTGAGCAAATGGAATAACAGATCGATAATGCATTCTTACATGGCTGCAAACAAGAAACGACGATAAATTCTTGACTAATGGAAAAATCTAACCCGTGGTCATGTTTTTGTAAAGATTTCTTCCCCTTTACTTGTCTTAAGAATTCCAGACTGAAAAATAGCACATGCTTAGCTTTTTGAGATTTTATATTTTGGCAACTTTAACTGCTTTGCTTTGAAAAATATTTTCAAGAAAAAAAACAAATTATGGACTTCAATAAATCAAATGTCGTCAACAATGCCCGACAAATAAATTGCTGCAAAAGTTTTAACATAATATATGGAGGGATGGCATAAAAAACATCACAAATATAAAAAGTAACTGATCGAGAAGTTACGAGATCCCCCAGTTTGTCTATAGATGTAAAAACTTTTTTTGGCAACTACACAAAGACATAAATATTGTGTGTGATACTATCACTATCAAATGCGATAACTTAGATAAATATAGCTAACAAATATGAACAGAATTTTTCTTGCAGGGAGTATTTGGTGAAATCGAAATGGGTCCTTTCATCTTCGTGAAAACAAGGCAAAAAAAATGTTGCCTTCTTTGTGCTCTGATTTTAAATGCATTCCTCAATAGTTTTTTAAATGGCATGAATTGCTAATTTACATGAACTCAACCCCCATTTAGCAGAAACGGGCACACCCATAATTTTTTAAAAGGTGCAATTAAATATGCAGAGCACAGAGTTTTCAGCTTTTCATGTTCAGGCAATACTTTGGTGCTTAAATGTTTCTTAAATCCCATTAGAATCGTTTAAAGTCATCTGACGTTGAGAGAAAATGGCTTCCAAATTTTTCAGGGCACAAAGAAGGTTTCTACATTCAAAAATACTTGGAATTTAATGCTGAAAAAGAGGAGCTCATTCTTTTTTAAGCCAAAAAGACCAGCTCTTGTTATATCTTCGATCTTGGTTGAGTGTCTTATCCTCTTGATTAAATGCATTGCACAAACCACAATTATTCAATGGGTTGTTGTTGTTGAATATATAGCTGGACATTTTATAGGGACTCTTGTTCGCGTGGTTTTTTTGCATGATTTTTCAGTCAGTCTGTCTCTATGTTTGCCATTGGTATGTGTTTGTGATGAATTGTCCACGAGATAAGAGCTTTTCCTTTTTATTTATGGCTCTTTTTCCCACAAATCATGTCGACACATTTACCCCAATGCGTTTCCCGTTTCTATTCATCCACATATTTAAGGGCAACAACTGTATACTTAGACTTAGAAACTTTCAATAGATGTAATTTAAAATAAAAAAAAGCGTCTGCAAACGGCAGTGTTCACATTGAATAGAGGTAAAAATTTGAAATTGTAAAAAAATCGCCAAAAGATCCTCTTCTTAAGTGCCAAGAAGTATGCTTTAAAAAATTGTTTTATTTTTCTGATGCAAAATGTCTATTAAAATGCATTTGTCAGCAGTGAGAAAAATTCCAAAACTTTTATGCCCAACATAAATTACAGAATCAATAAATTATGGGAAAGACAGACAGGTCAGATTTCTTTGTCCTACTAAAATTAAATTCTATCCATTAATCATTAAAAGGTAGTTTTGCATTTTCCATTGCTTTTTGCCCCTTTTTCATCAATTGTATCTTTTTGTTTGCATTATTTATGCATGGTTGAAGCCAGCTTTCGTCGATAGCTTCCTCATGAATAAATGTCTCCTTGATAAGAAGGGGACATTCGTCATCCACCGACCAGAAGTTTCAGTGACAAACCCACAGATTTTCGTATCAAAGGATCTTGATTATCCTTACAGTGTAGAAATATAGCTTTTCACAGATCTATTTGACAATGATAAGTACCATTTGATAATAGAGGAAAAATTCAATTGAATTTATTTTATGACTGTTGCTAAAGGGTCGAGAATAAATATTCAATTTTATTGTCACTTTGAAATATACCTAGAAAATATATATTAATAATTTGGATTGACAAGGGGTTGAGTGTGAGGGTGAATACAAAATAGATCTTTTGTTTGACATTTATTCAAATCTCACCGTGGATAAACATTAACGACAAAATTGTCCACAAAAACCAACCCAACCAACCGAATTTCATCAAAATTAGAATGTTTTTTGACAGCTGGCGGACAAAGGAAAAGATCGAGTCAACAAAATGTTTAATTAAGTTCACAAAACCTAGGGGTTTTTTTAACCACCAAAAAAAAACTTGACATCTGCGAATTGATTTCTCGATACGAAATGTTGCACTTTTCAGGTCATAAAACGGGTTCGAGGTTATTGGAGAAGACAGCATGAGGCTATAGTTTTATTGGAAGGCGTTTCTTTTTGCGAATTTTATATGCCCCTTTTTTTCTTCGTGATCCTGAGTTCTTTCCATAAAAAGTCTCCTGCAGACTTTTAGAAGAGGATAACATTCATGTACAGAATTGGCACCATTTTACGAGCTATCTCAAAAGCAAATGTTTGTGTTGGAATCTGTTGGTTGGTTGGAAGGGAGCTGCAATTTTCAGTCAACATTGGAATTCATACAGTTCCAATCGAATAGCTTTGAATTATTCAAGTAGTTTGGAATTCAGTCAAAGATCGTTTCCTCACCTGGCATTCTAGGTCCATACTTTAGCACACAATAAAATAGGCATAAATTAAGTGCAATAAGAATTTTAGGGGAGTTTGGGCAATAAGAATCTGTGGGATCGAGCTGGCCTGACCCAAAAGAAGCCATTTGCAACTGCGAGGTTTTATTTTTTTGTGCCAAGAGCTCGGGGTAAACCTATTTTTTTACCATCAAAATGTGTTTGGAATGAGAATTTACATTTGGCAGTTTACCAAGTTGTTGAAACTTTCACGTCTACATATAACTACCAACTAACTATGCCCTGTAAGTCTTGTTAATTTTATGGGTAAGAGAAGCTGTAAAACTTGTTTGACCTATTTTAACGTGCTTGAAATTGGCCACTTCAAGTGTTGGTTTTCATTTTTATGTAGTTTCAATCCATTAAGTTTAGCTCCTAGACAGATAATTTCTTTTCGAGACGATTTGACCGTATTCCCTGGCGGCAATCATTTGAATTGGCAATCATTGTAGACTTGAAATATTTCTGGACTCTAATGATAGAAAGAAAGCACACAAAATGAATAGAGAGAAGTTGAACAAATTCTTGACCTATTGACAATATATCTGATATTTCTTTTTTTTCTAAAAGAAGAATATTTTTCTGACGTGCTTCACATTCGATTTGGCTAGAAGAATTTTCATTTTTCTTTTTTTGTCGGCTTGACCACCTGTAAGAAAAGAAATAGCCCTGAGCAATCATAATGAGATGCTTAATGCCAATTATGGATGTCATAGTCGACCTCAACAGTTTTGAAATACAATGCCAAGTTTTTTCTCTATTCTTTCAATTGAATTTCTGTTTCTCTGGCAAAACAATCTTCACAATTTTTTAAACATAAAAAATCTACAACCGATTTGAATCTAATTTTTTTAAACTTAAGTGTGTGTAAGGGACAGAGGGATGAAGGTGTATGTGTGTCCATTTTGTTAAGCACAATCCATTAAAGAGTAGTTTAAACCCTGGAAGAATGATGGGTTTGCTCTCCTCGTCCAAGCTCCCATAATGAAGCTTTACACAGATTTTTATGAATTTCAGAGAGAAAAAAAATCCCATTTATGAAGCTATTCGATTTTCATGGAAAAGTTATTTCTTATTCAGGTTTTACCGTCGTCATTTGAATCATACATATTACGTGAAAAACAGAGCCCAAAGTGGCCGTTAAAATTTTGTTCTGGGCTCCATAAAATTAACATAACTCAAAAAGCATTAGACTTGGAGTGACCACAATGGAAAACCAGGGCAAAAAGTTTTATTTTTATTTTTACCAAATGACTGTAAATCTTTAGACCAAGACGCATATACATTAGTCTAAGCAACAAAAACGCCCTGACCTGTTATGGCAGGCAGGTTGGCAGATATGATGCCTGCACAAAAATCACATTGCAAAGAATTCAAACAACACGAGCCCCCCTATACATAATAGGAGAAAAATTTATTGGACTTACAATTGGGAGCTGCAGGACTCCAGGCTACCAATTCCTGAAAAGGGCTTAAAGTTATTAAAGCTGCTTATTTATCTCTATACCTTCTTTCTTTTTTCCTTGATTAGCTCTTTAACAATTTTGAAATGAAAACAAAATGGTGGGCGGTCTTTGGCGCAATTTAAACTAATAGGTCTTCCACATTAAATCTTACAATCTGATGAATGGCCTCATTTTTTATGAACTAGATGTTTCAAAAGACAAGGTGTAATGCGAAAGCCTCTAAATATGGAACGCAACTCAATGTTAAGCATCAAAAAGTATTTTCCGACGGCCAATGTAAGTTTGCTTGTTTCAAATGGGACCCTCTGTCATCCGGATAACAACTAATGGGGCACCATTTGATGAAATAAGCCAGCGTAAAATACGATCATTAAACTGGATGTGAAAGAGTCATTGGACTTAAGGACAATCTTTCCATTCCGTCGTAGGCCAAAGTGATATTAAATGTCTGAAAATGATCTCATTCTCTGCTAATTTGAACCATTTTCAATACTGCTTTCACATGAAAAAAGCTCGTTTTCTGATTTTGTCAAAGGTGTAAAGTGAAAATCTCTCTCAGATGAAAGTATAGTTAGGGAATCTGACGTCACTATTGTACTGCTAATTTTCGTTAAAAGCATTGGACATGATTCAGATTGATGATTGTTTGAGGGAGAGTGCGGCGCATTGCAAACAAGCCGGATCTCATTAAGTTAATAGGACCAAACAAAACAAATCATATTGCACTGACAATGCGACATCCTCAACCAATAAATTCTGATCAAGTTCAGGCCAGACATTTCGATTATTTTGGTGCAATCTAGCATAATAGACGATGAGAATTGAAATAAAACCCAACGACTGAGTTTTCGTGTAACTCGAAAAATTTAGCAAATCGCATAACTGGACTCTCTGAATGGTGTTTTGGCAACAAAAACAGACAGATCATGCCAGACGTTTTTCCAAAACACCTCGAGATCTCTTTCACCCACAACAGATGGTAGTTTAAAGTGAAAGGAGTAACACTTGGATAAAAAGTAATTTCAAGTTAAAGAAATGACGAGAAAAGAAAATTGAAGAAGCCGTACATCAGAGTGTTTTTCCACTATGATGGCTTCATCATCATCAACTCTCTGTCCTCTTCCACAGCTGTTGTGTTGGATAGTGATTAGCAAAGGAACAACATCTTTAGTTTGGAGGGGGTGTGTGTGTGTGTCGATTTCAAATTAATTGTAAAATAAAATCAGTCCACCAGATAAACGATTGCAGGGCTGGAATTAAAAAATGTTCAGATTAGATCTGGCAGGAAAATTGTTCGAGTAAAAAAAAAAAAGTTTTCCTCAGCATCGAAAAGGCGTTACATCCCTTCCAGATTCGATTTATTTTAAGGCAGTTATTGCCTCTTCCATCTGAACTGTCCCCAAACACTCCTCAATTTCAGTCTAAGTACATAACATCCATCTTCAGGGTGCACTTTTGAAGCTGGGAAGAAGAAATAGTTTGGCGAATATTTTTTCTCCCCCACCCCGATTTGGCAATCGATGTGTGACTGACTTTTCAAAATAAAAAAAATATTCAGAGCCACGTGTCGTAATTATTACCCCCATTCCAAGGGCAGATTTATGCGACCAGTGGCTCTCTCCTCTCAATCTTTATCGTGAGATGGCTGTAACAAAGCATTACGAATTTGCGAAACGGAATATATTCGATCATATTTTAGGGCAAGAGATTTAAGATATCGTGGTCAGACAATGACAAATCTGATTTCGAAATTGCACACGAGGATCAATGATGGAGGGAAAGTTGTTTGCTGATATAAACTTTTTTTTTCGGACGGCAAACAAGAGAAAAGAGGACCAAAGCAATCTTTTTCCAGTAGGAAATTTTCAAATCTATTGACCATCATCGACTTTAGCCTCTTACTCTATCTATTTGTCTATATCCATCCAACAACCCATCATCCTTCCTACCCCTTTCAACGCACAAATACGTCACAGACTTCCTGCAAGCACCGAGTGATATATTGATGCAATATTTCTTTCACTGCACAAAAAGTCAAGCACGAAATTACTTCATCTACCACAATACAATTATAACAAACGTTTCCAATGTAACCTGAGATGACCACGAGGGAAAAAAGCCAAACTACTACTTGAACTGCGTAAATCAATCAGCTCCATTCAATCGCTGGAACTTTAATCTGGTGCAGGAAATTGAAACGAGGCGAACAATTAAATGTGAAAATTTAGATATATAACATGAAATTTTTTTGAACTATTTTTTTCCAAATTACCAATAAGCAATGACCTACAAATTTTTGTAAATAAAAGTCAAGTATAGATCTATAGATTCTCAACTTGATGAATAGGAAATCAGACATTGATGCATGGGGTATATGTAAGAAAACTCACAGCCATTGGAAGCATTTTTATTCACAACATTGGGCAACTTTGTCTTTGCACAGACCATGATGTAGCATTTAATACAAAATTATGTTTTCGTGTGAAAATATTCGTTTCAACATGTCACACCAAACATAAAACTTGCCGTAAAATACTTCCAGCTATGAAAAAAGTTAAACTGAAATCTTACAAGTCATGGAATTAATCAAATGACACACCTCTATAAAAATGTTTACCTCTAAGTATCAAATTATATTTTGTCAAGAAATTTGTGGAATCATGATGTTGGAAAAACATTTCTTGATTATAACAGCAAGTGACAAGGATGACGATGTTATTACATAAAATAATGTTATGTTTTGGATCAAACCACAAACCTTGTTTAACTGCAAATTATAATTTGTTTTAATGCAAATTATCTCCATTCGATCCTGGATGGTTTGATGAGGATGAAAACGTGTTTTGTGCTTAATGTCCACAGAATCATGTCGCCAGACAAGTCCCAGGGCTAAAAGCCTCACCATTTTGGGTAGGGAACTGAACTTTCATAATTGAAGTCACCTTATCTCAATGACTGACAATGAATTCATATTTATTCCAACGAACAGACAATCATTTAACCATTGCAAAACGCGTTGAGGATTTAAATTATGCATGCAAATCTGATTGATGACAATAACTTATAAAAGATTTATTGTATTAAAAAAAATTGGAACATGGTTTTGCATTTTAAAGCCCTTCTTATGCTGCTGGAACTTTTTAAAGTCTATTAACTTTTGTTTTGTCAGTTTTTACGAGCCAACAGCAATGAATTGAATGTGAAAAGTCAAATCATGTATGAGTGGGTGTCTTGCCTTGCCATTGTATCTAACCCATTTTATGAAAGAGAAAATATCCCCCCGAAGAAAAGCTATCATGATCCTCTGATTGAATGTGTTACAGTTCAGATTTGCCAGCGAGAAAGATCACTTTCCAAACCAATATCAGATTACAGAAAAGAGACCAGCTATTGATTTTTCTATGATTTCTAAATAAATACAAGCTTTAGTTCCTAAATAAAGTCTCTCTTGTCTTTCTAATTTCAATGGAATTTTTTGACGTTTCACCATCATAAAATATTCATGTGAATTCCAAAGAGTTTGTCAGCTAGAGCAATAAGCATAAAGAAAGTTTCGATGAATTAACGGTCCGGTTCAATGATTCATTTTGATTTGGGCAGGCTAGACAATGACTTGAGGACAATTCGAATAAATGGATTGCCAAAGGGTGAAAATTTTCATTTGTATCAAAGAATCATAATTGCCTGAAATCGATTGCAAAACTACAAAACTTTTGGATTACAATAGAGTGGAGTCTTAGTTGCATTAAAAACTTTTTTTCTCCACTCTGAATTGCATCACCACTTAATTACATAGGCAGAGAGAACTTAACATGCTCATCCGGTCACACCGGTCGGGTGTTTTATATGGTGACTCAAAGTCGACACTTCCGCTTGTCTGTCAAAAGTCTGTCGGTGGGAGAGAGAGAAAAATTCCGGTCAAAAAAAAACCCATCTCCATTCACTAATCCACAACACAAAGTGAACTTGCCCCCAAAGGGACAGGGTGGAATAGATCGGACAAAGATTTTCGATTGATGTTTAATAACAAAAACTTCCCCAGATGTTCCAATAACCATCATCATTTTGAAGGAAAACCTGCAAGCAAATTTGTTGGTGGTGTGGTTTCACATAGTCCACCATTAAAATGAATATTGGATCTGCTATGCACCCTGTAACACTACCTTGCATCAAAAATATTTTAGATTTTAACGTTCAACTAAGCAAAATGCACTCAGCATATGCCGCTATACTCTATTCACAAATTCAATTTGTTGAAGAATGAAATTCTAATCGAAAACCTACGCGTCATGTGACATTGTGTTATGTTGGATGGGGCCAGTTGGTTACTAGGTTACGCTCAAGAATTAATGATTCAAAAACTATTCACAAGATCAATTTTAGGTTGATTGATTTTTAGAGAAAGAAAAACCAATTTAAACTGATTGTTTAGAAACGTTTTCTACGTCGTCGACACTTCAAGTCAATTAAAGCAACCCCATTATCTATCAAACTATAAACATTAGAAGGTTATATTAATTTTTAATTCGTCCTTTTTTTATTTTAAAATAAGTCAGATTAAAATAAAGAAAGATTTTTTTGATAGAGTAAGGAAAAACTGATTTATAGGATAAATTTTAATTTTTGTCAAAGAATGAGTTTCAGATTTATCGTGTGGAAAAAATAATGACATCCATTTTTCAAAGCTCTATTTTAATTTGATTTTTGTTAAAATTTCGTCATTTTATAGTAAAAGTATAAAAACTGAATTGAAAGAGCGGATGTTGGAAATAATAACGACAGGAATGGTAAGATAATTACACCTGCATGATTACTCATTTTAAACGATTTTAGAAAATCTGTCAAACTTGTAAAAGCTTAGACAGGGATCCATTAAACTTGGACTCGAAACAACAAGCTAAACGGATCTGACACTTTTGACAGAATCTTTTTTTTCCAAGTTGCTGTTGGAAAAACATCAAGTTAAATCAAGTTAAAGCAACACCAACATTCGTTCTTGCAAAAAAAATTTCTCTTTGACAACATCATACCACATGGTCAGAATGATCTGGCCTGTCACTCTCACGTGTGCTTGAATTATCAAATGAAGAGCTTTAAAATCCTAATTTTGTTTCGAAACTCAGAGGAAAAAAATTATGTGGAGGTCTTTTAAGGTACTCAACTTCTCAAAAACTTTCATTGCGTTTCGTAATTTCTCTTCGATTCTATTCACCTCGATATTGAAACCCGATGATTGAGCAAGTTTTGTTAACCACAAAACTACAGGGAAACAAACTTTAATTGATTTTTATGTCGTGGCCTTACTCAAATGCCTGTTCTTTGCACGGAAAAATCCATTCAGAGCATCGACTTTTCAAATCTAAGAATAACTCAAATTTTATTTTACCTTAATTAGACGAAACTCTATAGCTTTGCTAAATCTCTTCATTGATATAAAATTTTGTCTCTAACGTGTCGTTTCAGCAGTAATAATTTTAGTTTTAATTGTATGGTTAAATTATATATCCATAGGTCGTTGGAAAGGTCATGGATATTCTGCTCTGACGCAATCACCAGAAACACACGATCAAAATTTTACAATGCAAAAAAAAGTGAGTCGATGCAAAAAAAATATAATTAAAAATCCGACGAGTTTGCAATTCAATTCCACTTGCAATGATGAAAAAAAACAGTTATCAGAAATCTAGGTCGTTTCAAACCATAGTCATTAAGAGTCTGAATTATTCTCTTAGTCTTATTAAAGTTATCTGGGAGTTGTAAAACTCAGTGGGTTTCATTTCAAAATGACTCATTTCATACAACACATCCTTGTGAAAGTGCATTTGCTTGATTTTTATCTCTTTTTTTTACAACCAAAACTGTTCAAACTTTCAAATAAACTTATTCTTTGGCATGCCACACTTTCCGAGTTTGCGAAAAAAAAGTTTTTGCTGTAAGTTGTAATTAAGCTCTACATATATAGTAGTTGTAAAACTTTTTAAAATCTTTTCCTGGAGAAAGTTTTGCTTTTGAGTGCAAAATGGTTATTTGTTCGATATTTTGCACACTACTTAAATGCCATGCCTGAAACAAAGATTAAATCATCAACTGACTGAAAAAAAATAAAACGACTGTTGTGATCACAAAAAGAAAATTTACACGCTTATCGTTTTACAAAATGTAGGAATTTTCAGGGCATAAAAAAGTACAATAAAAATAAGAACTTCCTATTGTCTAGATGTTTTTCTCCTTTGTTAGATTAAATATTTTTTGAGAGAAATTTTCTCAAAGAATTTCTCTCATCAAGACTGTAATTTAAATCTACTTTTTATCTTGTCGATGGTTTTTTTTTCTTCGTAACGAAGCAAAATTCTTTTCATTTTTGAGCGATTTTTGTGACGTTTTGGCGGGAAATTCTCACGCTGATAGTGTAGCACCCTGAGACCCTAATCTATCGAACCTCACACCCTAAACTTTCAAAAGCAGCAATGTATAGACTGAAGCATCACACAAAGAAAAACAATCCTCCATTTTGCAATATCTTCTAACCTCAGGGCTTATGGTGGCTATAAGTAAAATTTTGGCAAATAAATTGCATAGTTCTTGGAAGTGGCTATTCAGACTTGAGTGCAACACAAAGCAATTTGTCATCCGGCCTATTCAGTCTGTAATTAACCGTAAATGAAGATTTCTGGTGACTGAATTGTACTCTTAAAAACAAATCAACAGTGGCGAAGATTTAATCCTATATCCATCATCTTGTAATAATATCCGTAGGGTATGTAACTCAGTTTGGCAAAAAATATATTCACACAAAATAACTTTATTTGGAAAAGAGATTTTTTCTCTCTCCTGATATTTAATTTACCAAGATTTGTGACTTGAACAAAAAACTATATAATTTATAGTTAGGCTTTACTTTGGTTTTAACTTTTTTTTCTGCCAGCCCCTTGTGATGGAAAAGTCACCCAACTAAATTCTAGGTTTGGGTATGGCCAGTTTTGTGTAAACTGATCTTTAATCAGGTGATGGTGACTTGAGTTGAAAGATAACCTCACCCAAAGTTTGAAGAAAAATCCCTTCAAACAAGACAGATTTTGGTTATTGAGACCCCGATTGGACGGGGAAAGGGAACTCTCTCAGTAACCTTGAATTAGGAAGGTAAAAGGTAAAAAAACCCAGCAATTTGTCAATGCACTTTTTTAAAAACAATTCTCCCATTGTGAGTTGTTTCAACTAATCTTATGTGTAATTAGACAGAAAATGACAATTGTTTATTACTTCATATTCCGTGATCTACCAAGAATAAAAGTTCATTTTGTGACTAGATATTTTTTAGTGCTCAAATTGCGATGAGGCAGGAAAAAAGACACACAACTGAGATGCATAAAACCAGTCTGGATCTCTGCTCAACGACAAATTTTAAAGTTGTCAAAAACTTTTATTTTCCTTTATGAGCAAGTGCAATAGGTGAAAACTTTTCCAGTTAATTCATTACTTTATCAGCACGAAGAAGTAAAGACTGACTAGTATGCAAAATATGCACAAAAGAGAAAAAAAAAGTTCAACGAGATGAAACTTTAAATTTTAGTTGCATTTTATATAAAGAAAAATTTACTTAAATTACATAAATCACCAGATGAAGATGACAATTATGTATTTTCTCCAACATTTGAAATTTGATCCAGAACCTTAAACATTCAAAAACTGGAACAATCATTTATCAAAGTTCGGTGTCCATTTATTTGGGTTAGGTTTCTGGATATTCGTTCAGCTATGAGAACAATATTTTTGTTGTGAATCAGGTAAACTATTTTGGTTGATTTTCTTGGCAGTCGTGATCTATGTTTTATTAGATTATGTCCATTATGTTACGAAAGAGATCATCATGGCAAGTCTAAAATACATCAAGCATAATTCCGAAATGATAAAGTTTTTAATGAACCTCAGCTTAGATAATGTTCTTTGCCTTGCAGCACCACTTTCTAACGAAAACCGACCAAATAAACCATTCTCAAAACTTTTATCCAACTGTAAAATATAAAATTTAATGACTGTCATTGGCCGTTGAAAAATGAAATGTTAAGTATTATCCACTCGCTCAAAAGGGCTGGATAGATTCTCAGGGAAAGACAAATCGACGAAACTTGGAGTGGTTTTCATACTGGATTGGATGTAATTTCAAGTGCCGAATAAAAATTGATGAGATATACAGCTGACAAAAATCCAATCTCTATAAAAATGGTTCGATGTTGTTTTCATACGAAAGTTTTGTCATCGATGTACCTAAAATTGAACACCAAAAGGGATGACAGGAATGTAAAAAAAAATTTACCTTACAAAAGAAGAGAAAATAAGTGCTTCAAAACACAGGAAAATAAATATGATCTATAATGGGAAATATATTATAGATCATATATATATTTCCCATGATAGATCATATAAATATGATCTATAATGGGAAACTGAATTTTAAGAGCCAATATTATGATGGAATATATTTGTCATTTCGATAAAGAAGACAGGTTTTTTAATCAAATATTATCAATCATTAAAACTTCTCGTCTTGGGTTTGAAAAATCAATGTTGCTGACCAACTATAGTCTAGAAGAATGGTTTAAGATCAACGGATTTCTTTAGTTCAATAGTTTGTCTTGATGAACCATTGAGCTAGAAAAGATTGTACAGAGATAATTCTGTCATTGGTTCATCTTGTCATTGAGTTTTTTTTAGTTACAACACCTCTTCTCACTTTTATCAAGATCAATCAGATCAGAAATCTTTTGAATCACCTCGGTAAGAATACCGAGAAGAGATGTTGAAAGGAAAATTACTTTCAATACAACAATAAAGTGCATTAAAAATTTCACCTCATCAAAGCCTGCTCGAACTCTTGATAGTTCTCAAAAGAAAATCATTAATGGTGATGCCAGACACCATCAAACTATTGAACCCATCTGATTTTCAATTATGTACCTTGACGTCCAAAGAATTTAATTTCATGATGGTAAAACGGTTGTTGGTTAGTTTCATCTGTTTATCCGAAACTATTCTGTATTACTATTATTTCAAATTTACTGAGAGAAAAAAAAATATATAGCTTTGATGGATTGCTTTTTGAACTGAAATTGGATTTTGTTCCGCCAGCCCTTGTTATTAGTGTTACTCACTGTTTTTCGGTTCAGGCTCTTGATTTCAAAAATTACATCTATCAAGTTTGTAAAACAGTAGACTCACTATTACTTAAATTTATAGTGAGGTTGACAATCATATTTAAGAATTTTCCAAAGAATATGCCATGTAACTTGGAGTCTATATAAAGTTGTCTTTCCTTTATTAAGTTTGTATACTGACAATTACAAATGGATTTCATTGTCTCAAAGGTTGAATCTCCCAAAGCAAAGTTTAATGATAGAAAGTCAACTAATTTCTGCTGCACCTTGATGAATGAATGAACTTTTGCTTTCACTTTCAATAGTTGCTGGGATGTGGCCAAAGGAAGACAGGATATAGTGACTGAACAGTCAAACTTTTTATTAAAGTCCTTAAGTTACAGACATCTCACATATGATGAAAGTTTGCACATTACAATTTGTAACAGAAAGAGTCAAAGTGAACAAAGGGGAAGAAATGAAAAGAGAACAAGGAAGCCAGGGGGAAATTCAATTTCAATGAAAACTTTTCCCCTTTTATGTTTATCTTTTTGTTTCACATTCTCTTCAGTTGAATTTCATTTAAGTCAAATTTATGGCCCAATATTGTTCTAAATGAAATTTGTTTTATATTAGAAAAGTATCATTCCTCCATTTCATGTCAGGAGAGGAAGTTGGTTGATTCTTTTGTCTGCTTCATTTTTAAATTAATGTTAAAAAATGAAATACATTTTTATGTTTGACTGTTTAACCACCAACACTAATGAAGCACATTTTAGAGGATCAGGTGGTTCATTTGTAAAAACGTTTGAAATTTAGTGAGGAAACTACAAAAATGTCAACAACTTCGATCCGTTTTTCTTATTCAAAGTTTTTCGAGGACCGGAAGCTGAAACACTACATCAAGGCGTTGCTCTTTTTTTGTCAACAGATTGTATATTAGATTGGAATGAACTGAATCTTTGAAATGTAACATATCACACATTCTTTTCGGGTTTTTCTCTCAAATATTTGTAGTCCTTAATTAAAAAAAGCAGCATATTTTCCTTCCTGCTCATCAAGATGTGAATTGTTGATTGAGTTTCCAATTAGCTTGAGGAAAAAGAGACTTTGTTTATTATCCCCCAAGTTTATATTCAAAGGAAATTTACTTCTTTCACTTGTTGATATCTTGACATATCATCCGGCTAATCTTTTACATTACATTATTGCTTTGTGGAAAAAACAATGGAAAGCCAGTTGTCAGGATCGTTAACTAAATTCAAAAAGTTTTTTTCTGTACAAATTCAGGGTTTGCTGAACAGATAACAACAACGTTGATGACTCCAACGATGAAAACATGGGATTTTTATACCTGCAAGCAGTAATATGTGAGAGTCGGGATTAAGACCAGAAGCTCTCATGGATAATTAGTTACTAAAAATGTTATGGCTTAAAAAATCAGATTTTGAATCCAGAAGCAAAGAAGGTTCTCAGGTAGGTATAATTTACTTCTTCACAGTCACTTAAGGTTTCTACTAACCCCTGGATTTGCCTTAATTAATCATTTCTAGTAGATGATTATCTCTGTCAGGATTGATTGTTGTGCAGAAACTTCATTAGAATTATCTCTAATACTCATTTATTCACATTTATCAAATTGAAAAATCAAGTGACTAAATATAAGATCTGTTGTAAAGTCAACACTCCTCTCATTAATGTGATTTGGTATTAGAATAATCAGTTCTTAACACAAGCTAAAAAAACCTTCTGATATCCCAATGATGACCTACCCAATCAAGAAAAGAATTAATGCCAAACTGCTAGCAAATGGAACAGGAGGACCCTTTTATAGCCAGTATGGTGCTGCATTCTGGAATTTAAGCAGTGAGTCACTGCAGCAAAACCCCAATGATGACCTTTCCAATCAAGAAAAGAATCAATACCGAGTTGTTTATTGATAGAGCGACAGCCCTTTATAAAGGGGAGACTTGGATCAGAGTTGGTACCAATGAGTGTAATCAACCAGTGTCACTGGCTGATTGGTGGATCAAACTTTGTGCTAGAGTGCTATATTGATGTCAAAAGGTGCAAGAATGAGAGGCCAGGTTTGAACCTGCCTCAAAATTAGTTTAATGGGAACGTGAAAGAAATTTCATTAAAATATAACTAGAGCTAAGTAAAGTATAGAACTTGAATTGAGTGCAAAAATGATATTTAGACAAAAGTGAAGGGTAAACATGACAATCAACATCATTGAGCTGCAAAGGAAAGTTCCTTATTGCACAAAGTTTGAAGAAAAAATCTTATTTTTATACAAATACACTTTCATAAATATTTTGAAACCATGGTTCTCTCTCTGGCAATTACTTTCAACTCTCATGTTTCTCATAGTCTGGACGTAAAATTATACCAAAGCAAATGACTGAAATCGAAAATTAGCCGTAGCCTCAATCAGAGTTCACACTCTATCTCGATCGCCAACGCACCCAGTCTTGTGTCTAATCAACCCGACACATTTTGACTCGTTGAAATTGTCGATGACCTCAAACCCATCTCGCCCATTAAAAAAAATGAAAACTTATATAGCTCTCTATCTATAAATCATTTTTGTTTCAAAGTCCGCGTGCAACTTTTTGGTCCTAGCTTTAGAGAGGGAGAAAAAAAGCATTAGTTGTTTCTTCAGGTGCAGAGATTTATTTCGCAAAATAATTTTGAAAGTCATTAAGACATCATCAAAAAGGAAATGGAACTGCTGTGATTCTGGAGAAGGCGAACCATTTGCTGAGGGCAAAAAAAATTATTTTTCAGAGTCAACATAAGTCGGAATTTTGTGCTAAAATAAGGTTGAAAATATTGCCAGACATTTCAACTTTGGGTTTGCATTTTAAGCAATTTCTTCTATTCAAGGTGTTTTATGTTTGGTCGCGCCTAATAAAGACGCGAAAAAGCATTAATTTTTTGAGACCTCTTACAGAGCATGAACGAATCGAGTGTCAAAAAGAAAGATGGTAAATTATTATCTTTGGGATTCATTATCTTTTCACAAACCAAACTCATGGCATAGAATTAAATGGGCCATTCCAACAAAGGCACTTTTTTCTCTCTCTCTCTTTTGACACTCCTTTTATTTCATTTGAAAATTAGAAATGATGTTAACTTTATAACAGTCGAATCGAAAGTGCTGCAGTGGGTGAAAATTACCATTGTTGAACAAAGTCAAGTCAGCCACAATTCTGCGTACGCTTTTGGCTCTAAACGTACCCTCAGGGTTCCCAGTTGAACAATCAGTTTCACTGCGGGGTCAATTGTCACTAGCGTAAATTATGAGAGATGAAACACTAGCTTTGTTTGTACAAATCACACACGGAGGCGAATAGAATCTCGCCTAGATGATTAATTTCTATAAAAAAAAAGCCCATGGCTTTTTTTCTTCGCTGGACTTAAGAGTGATATTATATTTGACTCTGCCAATTCATTTTTGTGGAATGATTGTCATAATTGGGGCCTCCTTCGTTCCGGCCCGTGACTTATTCGTAACATTGCCCAAAATTTTATTACAAAATCATGTGCATGAAATGTTCATTCCTCTATTCTGTGTAAGTGGAGTCGCTTGTTCATGATTTATAGACAGGGCCCTAACCTGTGATTTATGTAGACAGAATAAAACAAAACTCAACTATGCGTTGGTTAAAGGAGCAATAGGAAAAAGATCTTGATCAATTCCTTATTGCAAACACAAGGAGATGTTCTGTTTTCTTGTCTTGGAAATTTATCATTTGGATAAAGCTTGGTTAATTTTCATAGAAAAAAAGTTGCTTATAATTTCTTTTGTTATGAACAAAAGGTTTTGTGTTCAAACGTGGCACTTAACTCTTGACTGAATCGCATTTCAGAGCTAAGAATTTCAAAAACGGCAACGTAGATTTTGCTGAAACTGAAACAGAATATTTATTTTTCCGGTGAAACATAATCTTACTGTTTGAAAATACTCCAATATAATGAAAGATTAATTTTTTGCTTTTGTAACGTTGGAGAAAAGAAAGAAATCATAGTGGAACTTAACTGTTACAACAATTATTTTTTTCCAACTCAGATGGTTGATCTTTTGCCATACTTGCACAGCCTTTGACAAAAAGATGTTTTTTTCATATATATAAAGACTACTCAGGCGTGTGGAAAAAAAATTATCATTTCATCTGAATGTAAAAGTCGAGCATTTTTCAACTTTGTCAAAGTCTAAGAGAATATAATCACCATCTATAGCCTCTCGAATTGCTGGCTAAAAGAGGCATTTTTATGATGCCATGTACTTCCAATTTGTATAATTCTTGAACGTAATGTTCACATTTTGTTAAACCATAGTAATTAGATCAGTACTTTAGCGTGATGGATTTCAATTTCGTGCAATGTTGCGAAGCAGTGCAGTCAACTTGAGCTGGTAAAGGTTTTTAAAGGAAACGCCATCGAAAATATTCATGTCGAGGGTGGCAAGCCACAAGAATGCACTCAAAGTTATAACTTAGTCAAATCTCACATGCACTGAAAGAAAGAAAAAGTATCTTCAAGCCTAAGACATATTACTTCGAAGTGAAATGAAATGTTATCTTTAATATACACTTCAAAAGCCCTTCAACCTTGAAAAGTTCAAAGAATACAACATAAATTGCTTATCAAAACAGATTAAAAAGTTTCAAAAAAAGAACACATAGTATCATTTTAGTCAATATGAATGTTTCCAATTTTAAATATATCGACAAATATTTATGACCATAGTTTTATGGTTTGAAGATGAAACACCTGGAGGGTTTTATATGCTCTCCTTTATAAACATGATTTGGAAAACTGATAGTGAAACACTCTTTTGACGGCTATAAAAAAAAAGTTTAAATTTTCTTTTACTGTTTTCTATTTCAGCAAAAGCTAAACGAAAATAAGTATGAAGATAAACAAAAACTATATATGTAACAGGAAACAACTGACTTTCTTCCCATCCATCGACCCATATGCCTGCATGACAAAAAAGAAGCACCATTTCCTTTCTTTAAGAGATTCCAGACGTAAATCTAATGTATCGAATCATTTGTACTTTTATAGATTTACTTGCCAACCGGGACCCGGCGCTGCTTGGAAAATTTACTAAATAGTGTAAGGGTACCCATCTGAACATTTTCCTTTACACAAAGTTTTCTCTCTCGTGACCTGTTTGGGTTTTTGAGTTTTGGATACCATGGGGTCCGGGAGTCAGGTTGGCTGGGTCATGCTTGTGTTGAGAACCTTCCCCGAGTTAGTGGGGAGGTATGCGGAAAATTTGGTGGAGATTGGTTTGTGTGTGAAAAGGGGACATAGGTAGGTACATTGGTACGTAGGTACAAACAGTCACTTTTATATATATAGACTAGTAGATTTTTGAGCATCAGGCCCCCCTTTTTTGCTGTTTTTTTATCATATTGTTGTTTGCCACGCCCCTTCCCACCTCCATGATGGGACAGACATTAGGGTTATATATATTAATGGTAAATCAAGGTGAGGAGATTTGAATGTCAAGACATAAGAACAATAAAATACTAATTTTTATTTGAGGAAGAGGCATATTTATATACATTAAAGGCAGCTCCAGAAACTTGATTAAACGGATCCGAAAATTGGCATTACGGAAGTCTGCAAGATCAGAGGATCAATATTAATGCTCTGAGTTAAATTAACATTTACTATTTGAAAGGAAAGAACGCCGTGGTCTAGGGGTCATGGCCAGGCTGGGAATCTGAGGGTCTAGGGTTTGAACCCCGATGGCTCCAGGCAAACTTTGACCCTGGGTAGCCAAAAAAAATCCAATAAAAATATTCCCAGCCTTAAAGTGTGCCTTTAATGATTTATTTTGCAAGGCGCACTTTTTTAAAAATAAAATAATTAGGAATGTTTGCTAGTACCTGAATGGAATAAAGGTTGGTATTCTTAAAGGAGAATGTCATTAAAGATGTCGACCAACAAATAGGGTTTAATGAATAAAAAAGGTCATTGAATTAATCACAAAATAATTTAAAGGAAATGTGAAAAAAGATGATGAAGTAATTTTACTTATAGGGAAAATCATTTGGTGATCTTGGGTGAAAGCACAATTATGTATTAAATATTGAGTATTCAACATTCCACTATCTTCCACAGAAACATGAGATATCAATTTGAATTACAAAGAGTCTTCTGTTGACAGACTTGAATCGTCATAGACTTTGACAATAGCAGCACGGGTGAGGAAGAAGCACTTCCCCTACTTTTTATGAAACGGATCAGCCTAGTTGACAGGAGTGCATCTTTCAGCAATTTCGTCTAGAATTACACTGGCAACAAAAGTGCACCCAATGGCTTTTGTGTTGGCTAAGGTTGCTACTTGATCAATTTTCCACGGATCTTTTATCAACTTAAGGACAAAAGAAGAGATGGCTATAAAGATCTTTACCAATTTCCTAAACATATTTCCTTTTAAAAAAATCTTCGCTCTACAATCACCTTCCTTCTTTTCGTCAGCTTTCCAATTTCGAATGAATGAGGCAAGAGAAACTGCATCATTATAATTCATCAATCTGTTCATAATCATGTCGAATAATGTTGGTGAAGATTTTTCGTGCTTGGCTGAAGATGGTTTCACGGTAGACGGAGCCAGCTGCAAAGAAGAATGGCGAATGTATATCAGAAGAGCAAGCAATGAGCAAGAGATGAAAAGACAAAAACGAATGAATGAACAGCGACGACGACTTAATGCGGTACTTTTAAAAAAACGGATACAAACAGTATGATTTGATAAAGGGCTTGAAGATTTCACTTTTGAATGGATCAAAAATGTGTTTGCCTTAATATGCCATGTGCTAAACTGGTAATATACTTTGGTTGGAAAGTTGTGAACCCACTAATTGAAAAAGTACGCTCGCCATATCTATTTGTTTGTTTCTAACATGAAGAAGGAATTGATTGGCATGGAGTTGAGAAATGAAATTGAAATTTGGCATGAACTTTCTTCGACACTTGGTCACTACTTTTATGACATTTTGCAGAAAAAAACAACAACAAAGTGTTCGTTATGATGTTATCCCAAGCCAGCTGCACCTTGAGTAGTTTGGATTTGATCTAAAAGAGCATCTTGAACAAATGTTTAAAGTTGGAAAATAGTTTCAGATTCATTTTTGAAAAACTAGCCACTTTTTGTCTCTGGCAGTTGTCTAAGAACAATCAAACTTTTCAAGTGCTGAACCCATTTTTTCATCTTTTTTTGTGTTGTTATCATTTTACACTTTCTTGCAAAGTTGTCTTTCAGCCTGCTTGCTTGTTAGCTTTCCGAACATAAGTCGCAAAACTGATCGCAAAAAAACTCGTGCAATGAAGTGAAACAACCTGAAAGACTTTGTTTCACAAGAATCAGAATTGTATTTGACGGTAGATGTGACAAAAAATTGCCACTAATTAAAAACAAAAGGCAATATATAGGCCGTGAACATTGAACATTTCTATGAGATACCAAATCCATTGTTCAACTTTAAAGTTACTTTTAGCTGTTTTAATATACAGTATGGTCTTTAATTTTCATTCACATACATTTTTGTTGTATGTAGAGTGTCCTATTTCACAAAGTAGAGCTTGAAAACAAAGTCCTGCCTGACAGGGGGGTGGATCCAAAGTCAATCGTAATTTTAAGCTGCTTCACATCTAAGTAGACTGAAGATTTCAATAAATAATCTGGAAAAAATATTCACGTCTCCAATTTAAATGAAATATTTCTCTCCGTTTCTAAATGATTAGACATAAGTATGTGTAGGTTTGATGACTTTGACTTATCATGCCTCGTAAGTGTCAACTTGAAATTCACTTGCTCCCTTAAAAAACCGAAAATAAATGAGAAATTCAATGAGGCTTAAGCTAAAAAGTGGGAAATCTAAGAGTTCGTCAAAATCCAAGAATCTAGCAAAAAAGACAAGTTTTACCAAAATAGTTCGGAAAAGTAGATATATGCTTTTTAGGACAACTGTCCGTTTTTTCTTCACAGATCTCAAACAAGATTTCCTTTTTATTGTGTTTGACTTCTTTCTGACGGCCGATACAAGTTGACTAATGAAAGAACGATTGATTGAGACAAAACGGTTTAGAATTTTGGACAGCCACCTATACATATATCACACACACAAACGTTTTTCTCATTAGACAATTTAGTTTGAAATTCTTTTGCCATCTGCAATTTTATGCAATATCATCCACACCTGAATCCAATCTACAAATTTGAGAACTTTAAAGCTTTTTTTTCAATATAGCCGTTAATGAGCTGTAATCACTTGACAAAAAAACGATGAATATCTTTGAAATTAGGGCAATTTGGACTTCCTGATTGTTTTCAAATTTCCAAGTCAAACTTCAAGTTTTCTAATCGCATCCAGGAAATGGTTTATCTATCCACCTGTAAAGTAATTTTGTTGGTTTGCCCCAGTAGACCAATTATACACGAACTAGAAAAATCAAAGACAAAAAGTATTCAAATATTATAGAGTTTTTTCTCTTTTCCATACTTTCTGAACGAGGAGCCTTTGAAGGATTTTTTTTCCCTTTCAGCCTAAGATGTTTTATCAGCTAATTATTTGAAAGGACTGCAATGTTGCAGATTTGTATTTGTATTAATTTCATATCTAGCTCCATCGAAGACCATATTAAAGTAATAAATACAATTGACATTTTAAGAGCTGACATTAGTTGAAAATAATTTTAAATAAAACTGTAATCACAATGTAAAACAAACGATTCTTGTCAATCTAATAAAAATACCAATAAAATCGAAAATCACAGTGCATAATACTTCACATAAATGTTTTCTTGAGGTTTACTCTTAGCCTATGCTTATATTCATACCGTTTGTCCAGTCAAAGTTGACTTTCTTCATCAATTTAAGCCTGTTAGGAAGAGAATGTCGACCTATCAGCCTCCAAGTGTCGGTGAACGTTCCAAGTCCCGGCTTTCAATCATTGATGTAGGAGGTACTTCTCAATTTATGAGTTAACCTCGGGCCCTTTTCATTCAGCCAGTATAGTGTGATTGCAACCTTGGCGTTGGAGTATTCCATCCATTGACACGGATTGCACCTTCCACTAATTCTGTTGACTTCATGCCTGGAGATCATGTTCAATCGATCACCAACAGCCAATCTGACAGCTCGATAGTGTATGGAATTCAGCATCTTACAGTGGGCAGACTTTGCCAGCTACAGTTTATTTTGACAAATTAAGAGCTTAGGTAAGAATTTGGGGCTACCTCAGTGATAACTAACCCTCCCCTCCCCATCAAGAAAAGAATCATTACTGAACTGTTTTTTGATGGAGAATGCAGCACTGATAAAGGTAAGCCACAGGTTGGGGTCAGGGTTGGGTGGTATCAAAATAGTGGCATCAATGGTTGCCATCTAGGGTAAACTATTCGTTGAATCTTAATGTGGGAATGAAAGCAATCTTTTAAAATAGTTTGAAATGACTTCCAAAGGAAATACAAAAATGCTGAAATATTTAGATTGGAAAAATCTTGAACTGAAAAATATGGAAGTAGATCAAGTATTACAATGATTAACAAGAAAACGTTTTCATTTTCCTTTATTCTGAAAAGGTCAAATTCATGTTGCGTCTAAACTTGATCACGAAATTTTTAACTTTACGTGTGTAACGAACTCCTTGCTTTTCATGTTTCGTCCATGTCTTTTAATGTCAAAGTATTCGAGCAATTCCGATTTGAGAACATCTCCTTTGCTTGTTAGCAGTCATAATAGTTGTTTGAAATGGAAGGAATGTTAGTTAGTTGTTACTCTTTCTGTCTCATCTTGCATCATGTCAAACTCAGATTGGAAATTTCAAAAACTTGTTTTGACATTCGTGTATTTTGATAGGACGAATTTTTCTTCTTACTACTCTTCTCACAGTGAAAAAGTTAATTTTACTTGGCGTTAGAGCCATTCAGCCAATCTCCATAAGTACAAGCAGAGTTCATCATTTTTAATTATACTCAAAAATTGCGGCCATTGCTGCATAGCTCGTATACCGTAATTAGCAGACTTGAAGATCTTCGGAGGTAATAACTTAAGTTTTAATTGAATTTATGACAAGAGGGAGCCACACCTCTGACCCATCATCCATTTCTTTTTCTTTTTGTCAGTCTATTTAGCCATAGACTTTAAGCTAATTTTCTTTCATTCTTTTCTTTCCAAGTTGTAGGTTTTTGATCATTTTTTTTAGATATGATGACACATTTTCTAACGATAAGTGAGTCACTCTTAGCATGCGAATCCAGCCAAGCTGTTGACTGACGAAAGTATAATTAAGTCGGGGCCCGATAGGTGACTAATTAGAAAAGGAAGTTTAATTGAGTACAGCTCGGCATGAATCTCGAACAAAACTAAAGTATGAGAATCAAACTGTCATTCAAATTTTGTGGGTCTAAATAAGCATATATGAAAAAAACCTGGGAGTTGCTGTTGCTGTTCCAGTTGTGTAATTACAATTTTTCATCTGTAAAAAAGTTAATTAATGAGAAGGGATTCGTACATTTTGCACAGAGTCGACATGCGATGATCCGCTTACTCATGATCGGCTGTTGAATAATTATATCAGTGACTGATGTATAACGCTGAGTTGAGGGAGAAACACAAAAAGTCTCCTGAATGAAAAAAGCCTATAGTCCAACAACTGGTTTTTTTTCAGGTGCACAAAAATTAATAATGACTTGGAATCATGCAATCAAACCAAATGTCAGAACATAATGAGACGGAAACTAAAGTGCTCTAGAGCTGGAAATATGTTCATCATAGAGAGGCAAGAAATGTGTCATTTTGTGAACCAACAAATGCTTTTTATGTGAACAAACATCACTCAGAGAGGGCATAAATCTTATCATGTCAAGTTTTCAATGCATGTTACGTTTTATCAGACACGAACGAATATTTGTGGCATTATCATTTCTTTATTTGGCGACTTAACAAATGGCGAGTGAGTCGCACTATTAATAATGTCGAAAAAGTCATCATCTTTCGCTTAATGGACAATCGACTTTCGAAGTGGAGCATGCAACATTTAGTAAGCCGATGGGGATTACTCCTTTCGACCCAAATCTGTTTACCAGCACAGCAGAAAAATTCATTTCTTTGCCCGCCCAGGCCATATTTTTGAAATTACTTTTTGAATTTGGCCGTCACTTCAGCAGTCAGAACCTCGGGGTGAAAACATATGGCAAAAATTTCGAAAAGGGGATGGGGCTGAGTCAAAAAAAAATCAAAGAAACGGAAGGAGTAGAATGTTTTGAGACCTTTGCGGGGTGACGAGTTATGATATGCAAGATGCCAATCCAGGTTCTCCAATAAAATACATTCTTGGGATTGTTGGACTTTTAAAAGTCAGGGAAGCGCTTCTTGTAACATTCTCACACTGCCAAATACAAACAACTCCAGAAATATTAATTAAATGCTTCCTTTATATAAAATCTAATTACTTTCAACAATTTATGGGGCTTGATTAAAAAAGGACCCTCGAGATACAATATTGACCACATATAAAATACTCCCAAGTGGGTAAAAAAAACTGAAACAGCTATTTTTCATACCTACTTGGGTTTTTTAGGAGAAAAGACTCTATTTTTCGACAAAAAGATATTTTTGAAACGTTTGAAGTCATGAAGTCGACCTGACTCGGTCTATTTCCCCAATCTATATCCCCCATTTTGTGGAAATAAGTAACAAACCCTCCCTGTGAATCCGAACAAATGTGGCTTTCTTTTCGTCTACTCTCTTCACATCAGAAGTTGACACTTCCACAGTTAGTTCACAAGGGTTTCTTCTTAACATACTTTCAAACAACTTTTCAAGAGGAAAAGGTGGTAAAAGTTTCGTTTGTGTATTTTCTTAGAGTCAAGTTGAGGAAATTTTGGAGATGAAAGAACGATTAACTAACTCTGTAAATCCAAATGATTATCACTTGATCTGAAAACTCAAAACCCTCCTTTTTACAAAATAAGTTTGTTGCTGTGAAAAATAAAGCTAATTTTTTTAAAACTAATTTTCCTCAACTTATTTTGGAATTAAGTGAGGAAAACACGTAACAAGATAAGATTTCTAACTTAAGTCTTTTTAAAAGTAGGTTTTTTATCCTTGTCAGCGAATGAATGGTTTACCAAACGAGTTTGTTTTTAGCAAAACTTGGTAAACGAGAA
>Ga0194133_10002373_pt1 | contig 29335 bp, 39 predicted proteins | sample TA2KigOf40mmetaG_FD_155448 | JGI IMG/M metagenome (GOLD analysis project Ga0194133, IMG submission 155448) | Freshwater microbial communities from Lake Tanganyika, Tanzania - TA2015055 Kigoma Offshore 40m | ecosystem: Environmental > Aquatic > Freshwater > Lake | place: Tanzania: Lake... | reverse complement strand
ACGTGCATAGGTGAGCGGAAAGCAATAATATTACCAATAGGCAGCGTTTTTTTTCGATGATATTTATAAGCAAATCGCTTGTGAATCAACGTACCGTCATAACTTTTAATATCATTTACAATCATATTATATATATAATATAAAGAAATTTACCCGCAGTTCAACTATTTTATAACCATTATAATTATCATATTTTGGTGGTTATAAATTTTAATAAGCTTTTAGCTCTGTTTTTAAATGTATGTTTTGCGAGCACAAATTCGTACCCAGATTTTGCAACTCGCTGGACTTTCAAACCATCTAACTTCAAGCGATTAAGAATATCAACAGCCTCCTTAATAGATCTGTAATAAAACACATTCTCATTTTCTTTGAACCCTAGCTCATCATACTGCGAATTATAGTTGGTCAATAGTGCAGTGCAGCAGCCCATTGTTTCAAAATTTCTGTAATTAATATCATTAGCAATATTCTTATTAAACTGTATGTGATAAGAATTTATGGCTGTAATCATATCAATACCTCTTACATCTATATCTAATTTCAAAGATATATATGAATTTAAATAATCAAAATACGGTTTACGATTAACATAATTTCCACAAAAACCAACAAAATATTTCTTCTCTACGGCTATAGGTTTTATAAATTCAGAATCATAACAATTTGGAAACCAGAGGCTATCTTTATCTAAATAATCTTTGGTGGCTTGTAAGATGTAATTATATCTGCCCGCTCTAAACACCTCTCTATAATAATTATAACCTCTAACATGGCTGTCGATAGACCATAGAAATTTTAAAGGTTTAGTAATATCGGATAAAGTAGGCATCCAACCTGTATCATAATTCTCAAGATTTATGATTACATCATAGTCGTTATAGCGGGGTGTGGTATTATAATTTTCATGACCGAGCCCCCACACGTCACACTCAACCCCACACTCAACAAGAGCCCGCTGCATGCTGTTACATTCTCTAAGATGCCTGCTTATCTCATGCCGGCCGTTTTCTTGTATAATTAGAAATTTCACATTGTTCCTCTGTGATGTAAAAATAATTGCGCGTAAGGTCTGTCGGTGAGATAATTACCCCATTCTGAGGGTTCAGGAAAAAGTGTTATCTTATGCTTCGCGGCTAGTAACGACAGTATGGATTGATCGTGTCTATGATCTTTAAACTCAGGCAAATTAGGCATCGTTATATTAGGCAAATCCGAAATTATATTATCATTAGAACAAAATTCTAAATACTTCTCTAAAAACTTAATTGTTTTTGGTGTTTTTTTGTAAAACTGATATGAAGCATCTACTTGTGGGGCATTATAAAATTCTTCTGTATCGCAGCCCATGAGGACAAAGCAATCGCGCTTTGTCCATTCTCTATTTTTATGAGTATCTTTTCGAAAATTTCCATCTCTATTATCGAAAAGAACTATCTCCTGTTTGTCGCACTCATCAAAAATATACTTAAGACTGCTAACTATTATGTTACCGCTATCAACATAACCTACTATATCGCCATCGTTAAGCATATTTAAAGCATCTAAAATAATAATAGGCTTCCATTGCCAGAACCCATACCCCCTCGTAGTGGATACATCATTATATTTGTCTGCGAACCCCAAAACCATATTTTTATCGGTGTAGCTAATAAACCCATCAAAGCCGGCGTCTTTTGCACTATTGTTTAACAAATGCTGCGCTCTATACCACTTTGGATTAGTAGCGAACGATATTAATATTTTCTTAGCCATTTATATTATAGAAAAAAATTAGCAGCGCTTCTTTTAAGAAAGGTTTCTCGGTCTTTGCGTTCCAATCGATCGTTTCGAATATAGAGATCATCTGGTTTTTCGTTTATTATTGAATACTGTTGGTGCTTTATTATGACCATGTCGGAATATACATACCTGTTAAGCTGTTTAATTATACAAGTAAACTCCGCATCACAATAGAGCGATTCGTAGTCGGGATTATAAATATAGCCAAACCGTTCATAAAACTTTTTACCTAGTATAGATAAAGTGTTTAATCTCTGACCTTGAAACCCGTCGTTAAACCACGCAACGTTATCGGTGTCACCGTCGAAGGTGTATTTAAATATATTTTTAATGTAAACATCATAACCTCGCTTGACGGGTATCATATCATCAGACGCGAGCAATAAGATGTCAAACGACATACCGGTCATATCTGCATTTACCGCTTGAATTTTTGATGTGTTGTGGCTGAAGAATACATCAAGATTTGGGTAGGTTTTGAGTCTAGACTTAACCGATTCATTGTTCATGGTTGCGTCATCATAGTCGCAGGATATTAGAAATCTAACATTATTAGATAGAAGAAAGCTGTAGTATACATCTAATACAGCAAAAAACTTTTCCGGTCTACTTCTGGTTGGAAATTTTATTAATAGATTTAAATCTTTCATATTCTCACTCAACCCTCTACATCTTACTATCATCTAAATACCGATAAACCACCTATACGGGGGCTTTTATACTATTGATTTACCGCAAACTATTATGCAACTATTATAGGTTACGCGGTATAACCACATTTTCATATTTAGATATTTCAGGAAGATATGAATCCCACACTCGCAAGCCGCATTCATATAAATATCTATTATTATGAGTAGCAGTATGATCTAGATCGATATCTCCTGCACACTCACCGTATCTCTCAGTTCTCCACGACATCCCTTCATAATGTTTAAAGTAATCATTCTCCAAGTTAATATCACCAATTTTCAACTTGCAGTCCAGAATATCACTAAAAAACGTACAACCTACGTCGTATAGCTTTCCATCTTTGCGATTGTGTTTTTGGGGGTTAAAAAAAGTAATATTATTATTTTTAATTTTATTAACATCTATAAAACAAAACCATGGATGCACTCTATTATGTATCTTCTTACCTCCCCTATCACCGCAGATTTCACCCAGTAACGCCAAGTTATAACGCTTAAAATCCTCAAAAACATCGTTACAATTTTTAAGAAAAATAATATCTGTATCAACGAGTAAAGCATAGCTCGTTCGCACGCGTTCGAGCAGCGGATCAATGCTCCTAATGTGAAGGCCGTTTTTATTAATAATAAACGGTATGTTGTGCAGCTCTAATAACTTCAATGTGCGGTCGTCGGATGAATTTTCCGATATCAAAACGGGAATATGTGTGTGGTGTGCAAAGAATGACCTTAACATTGTTAAGGTCACTTGTGGTGTGTTATAAGAACATGATATTAGGGTAATGTCAACCATGTTTAATTTTTATTTTCTTAAGAAGATCAACGACGTCTAACTCATCTACGTGTTTAGTTTGATTTGGATAAATGCCGTGCTTTCTAAAGTATATCTCTCTACCCCGCTGTACGTTCTCCATCCATTTTTGTTGGTTTTTAGAAATTGAGCTGTTAGCAATTGCGTCGGGATGTACCCTTATCATACTATCACTATTGCTGATGTCCGCAAACCACCAAAAAGGCGGGTGCATGTTTGCATTAATAATCCTAAAAGTGTGGTCTACATGTTCCCACGCGTTTGTATACTGCTCGTCAAAGAAGCCTACTTCGCTTATTGCCTTCCTAGTAAAAAATGAAAAACACCCAGCTACGTGCTCATACAAAGCGACCTTACAGTCATTACTGTAATCTACTATTAGTTTTGGTGCGGGTGATGAGCTGTTATCGAGTAAATGTCTGTTATTAAGATCAACGTCCTTAATAGTTTGTTTTCTATTAAACGGTGACCCGGGACCATAATTAAAGTGTTGTATACCCGACACCCTGCTTGCCTTAATATATTCACAAAATACATTCGGGCTCTCAATAAAGATGTCATCTTCTATAAGAAAGAAATAATCGCACCCCTTGTCATAAAGATAATTTAATGCTCTGTTCTTGGACTTACCCACACCCAAATTAACCTCGTTATTAATCCACTCGCCTGACGACAAATCATAGTTTGTAATCGTGTCACCATCGTTTACCACAACAAGCTCATTTATACTATTTTTACACTGTATTAACGAATTAATAAGTTTTTTTAAAAAAACCGGTCTATTGCATGTTATTACACCGACACCTGTCTTTTTCATGTTGTAGCTATAAATAATAATGTAAATACTTTAAGATGTCAACTAATCAGACAAATATAGTCAATATCAGCAATTTACCGGAAGCTCAAAATATTTTTGACGGCAATTATTTAATAGTACAAAATAAAATTGGTACCCAAATAATTGACTGGGCAAATGTTAGTGTTATTAAACTGGGTTTAAGCGGTGGCGGCTCTTATACAGGCACACTTACCGGAGACAGCTTGCGGGTGGGTACTATAGTTACAGGTAGTATATCCGGTTCCAAATTTGAATCAGATGGTGCAATAGGGCTCACGCTAGAAACCGACTATTACAATAAGTTTACCACAACAAACGGTCTTATAACCAGCGGTTTCTATGCATCAGGCTCGCCTGAGTTTTTAGACATAATTAATACTCGCATACCTGCAGCAACTGCAGCGCTAATTAGTGCATACCCGTCTATATATGAAGATTATATAGATATAGTGTGGCCCTCTGGCAGCGTTAGCGCTGCGGGCACTTTCCTCAAAGAACTACCAGATGGTTTAGAGGTTGAAGAGATACAACCGTGCGATTTTACCTTCTCAGAGACGTTATTAAACGGGACTCTCCCCGTCCTGTCAACAACTTGCGCAGTGCGCAATATTGGACTTATTGGCGATAATTTGCAGGCAACAGTATTTACCCGTCAAACAAATTTAGGCGATACCAAGTTCACGCTAAAAATACTAAAAACCTTTACAGTCAACTAAACGTGAGATTGTAAGGCAGTGTAGATTTTTCGTAGTGCTTGTTTTTTAGACATACCCGAGTTTCTAAGGCGAGTCAACTTTCTCCTAAACTCATTTATAAAACGGTCTGATAATTCGAAGCCGAGTGAAGGGGCGTCGTCCTCGCTAAGTTTAACCCTACTAAACTTTTCCAAAATTAAATTTACTTCGTTATTATAACTCACATAATTATTTAGTATATTTGTTAGTTATAATACCTTTTTTAATTAAATCTAGTTTGTTTTCTTCAACAAACGCCTCTTTTTGTTCTCTCAGAAGTTGCTCAGCCGCGTGTAAATTTTCTAAATCTAACACCGAGCTTTGTGTCTCCACCAAATCACCGTCAGTGTTGAGATAATATTTAAGAAGCTCAATTCTCTCTTGTCTTGATCCAAATATTTCGATAATGGGCGGCGAATCACCCTTATGGAAAAAGGAGCATTCATTTCTCCCATGCTGGTACGATATCGCTTTAAATAGATGGTCTATTTCAGTAATATATTCTTCATCTATTTCTCGCATGATCCGTGCCTCGAGTTGTATGGGAGAGGCTTTGGTAATGGGAATAAAAAAAACGACATCAATATATCTCATCGCCTCTTTTACTATCTCTATAGAATCCTTAATAAAATTCTCATCAATATCAGATTTGCCTTTATCAAAAGACCAAAGAGAGTACACAATATTGTCAAGAGGACACCGGTCGAAAATAACCTTATCGCCCGATTTAAAATTTCTGACGTCTTTATATTGAGCTTGGAGAATTTGCTGTTGTCCATTTTTAGTTACTTCCTTATTAAGCGGTATGTTATTATCTTTAATTAGTTGTTTAAAAGATGCGGGGCCCTTCTTGTAGGTCTTCCACGTGTCAAGGATATCATTGCAGAGTGTTGTCTTTCCCAAACATTGTGAACCTGAAATTGCAATTCGCATTACTATTAGTTAGACAAATAAATTTTATAATCAACTAATAAAGTTATTGCTTACATTATTCCAATTAATAACTTTAAAAAAGTTTTCAATATATCTCTCTCTATCAGGCCCGTATTTTTTATAATACGCATGCTCCCATACGTCTATACCTAATATAGGTTTACCCTGCCTAGTCATTAACGGGTTATCTTGATTAGAGGTATGTACTAACTCAAGTTTGTTATTTTTCTTTACCACCCAACACCACCCAGAACCAAATAAACTTAAGGCACTTTCAATAAACTTCTCCCTAAAGTTTTTGAGTGAGGTGAATTTAGAGCTAATTGCCTTTACTAATTCATCAGAGGGGGAGGTGGCGCGCGGTGTCATATACGACCAAAATAGCGTATGGTTGTAGTAACCACCCGCGTTGTTTCTTACTTTATCAGAATATTTTTTAATATTTTCTATAACTTGTACAATAGGAGTTGATCCCGATATCTCATTGTTAAGTTTTTTTATATACCCCTTATAGTGCTTATTATAATGGAGACTCATAGTCTCTTCATCTATGAACGGTTCTAAATCATTAAATTTATATGGCAGTGGCACCGGTTTGTAAGCTAAATCACTACCTTCTAATACTAGATTATATATGTTATTAAATTTACTCACAATATATATTTATTAAACTTTTAAGGCCTTGTCCCAAATCATTAAGTGGAGTCTAGGTGAAAACTTAACACCCAACAGCTTACAATACTCAGCCACACTACCAGCGACCTCATTTTGCTCTTGGCGTGACCCGCAGCAAGGCATTAGCCATATTTGATTTCTAGTAATGCCAATCTCCTTGTTCATGTACTTTTCTTTAATCTCCTCGATATCCCGATCTCCTCGTACTACAAACTTAAAACACGAATTAATACCCTGGTAGTATGATAACACTTCAGGCTTGTACCGCTTCTCTTCCGGGTCTCCGTTATTACTTAGCTTAGGAGAAACAGTAAACGTAGCATTAAATACAAGATGCCAGTCTGAGTCAGGCATTAGAGTGCCGTTCGTCTCAAAATCAATATTAGGAACAAACTCTTCCTTCACCGCGAAATATCTAATAAATGCCAACAATTGTTTTTGTTGAATTAAGGGTTCGCCTCCAGTTAGTTTTAATATAGCTCCCTTGCGGAGATGTTCAATATAACCTTTATCTACAAATATCTTATAAAGACTCTCTATTGTGTGCTTATTCTTGACCGACCAGCTTACATAACTATCGCAACCATAAGGCGCATCCTCGCTTTTAAATCCTATACAGGTAAGATTACACATAGAGAGTCTCATAAAGATAGACGGATAACCCACATACCTCCCCTCACCCTCTATTGTATAAAAAATCATATCATCGCTTAAATAAATGCTAACGTCGTTCATATAAAAAAATATATTGTATAGATTGAAAAAGTAAAGAATAAATATTATTAGATGCCCAAAAAAAAAGAAAACGACAGAAGAGCGAGTAAACAAAAACCCGTAGTAGAGACCGATCTGGGGTTAAAGTTTTTTATTAAGCAACCATATAAGCTTACAGAAAATCAAGTAAACTTTTTAGAAATATCGCAAAAAAGCGAGACTCAAATAATTTTGTGCGATGGACCTGCTGGCAGCTCCAAGACTTTCTGTGCAGTGTATGTGTCACTACAAATGCTTCAACAAAAGCAAATTGACAGCATTATATATGTACGAAGTATTGTTGAATCAGCTACGAAGAAACTCGGTGCACTACCAGGTGAGGTAGACGAGAAATTTAAACCCTGGATTATACCTTTTTTAGAAAAGTGCGATGAATTAATTACTACCCAGGTGGCGGATTCTTTAATTGAAAACGGCTACGTTAAATGTACCCCGGTTAATTTTTTGAGAGGATCGACCTTTAAAAATAGTGTAGTAATCGTAGACGAAGCGCAAAATTTAGAAATAAGTGAAATAATAACCATTCTTACGAGATTCGGTTTAAATTGTAAAATGTTTATTATTGGTGATACGCTACAATCAGATATTAACAGATCCTGTTTTAAAACTATTTTTGAAGCATTTGACGATGAACCGTCTAAAAAGAACGGCATACAATCCTTCAAGTTTACCGAGGATGATATAGTAAGAAGTAAAATTCTTAAGTATATCGTTAATAAAATTAAAAAACTAAAATAAGCTTCAATTAACTATAAATTTTTTATCATCCATATAGTTCCTGTTAAATCCATGTTTGATATATTACTTTAGGAACCGGTTTTGTCATTTTCAGTGTTCCTCATCAGATCAAGCCACCAAGACACCTTCAGCATTTCGGTGTTCCAGTTCTGTGTCCTGTATTGGGTGTATGTTTTGTTCAGCAGTTCTTCTGTCACATCGTAATACGAATTAACAAATAGTATTGGAAGTTTTCCTTCCAAGAATGAGTGGACTTCATGCCTCTGCACGACAGGAATCACCCCACAATACAGTGCTTCCCACATTCGATGGGTGTCCACACCGTTTCCGCGAGGGCACAGAATGAATTTGTGATTCAACAATTCGCTTCTGTATTCCTCCATCTTTCCTTTCTCCATAGGATCACGAACGGTTGCCCACGACTTGTCCGAAAAAAGAGAGTACAGCGGCTTTCGCACACCGGGAAAGGTTTCTGTACGGTGATTCACATACAGCAACGCATTTGCCTTGGTCTGTTCGAAACTGCTCTTTACGGTAAGAGTACAGAAATCATCTGCTATTCCAAGTGGAACACCATGTGCCCGCGTGCATTCGTTGTTGCAACCCCACCAAGACACAGGAATCTTAGAACGAACCCAATCAAAAGCAGAATCAGTTATGGTGTAGTCGCTCTGACCTGTGAGGAGTGTGAATGGAGTCTTGCGGTTCTTGGGTTGCAGATACTGCACAAGGTGCTGCAAATAGTCAAATTTGCAGAACACAATTGATCTTGGAGTAAGAGCAGAAACATCAAACCAATTGATGTAGTCTCCAAAAACATCACTCCTGCGAACAACCATCTGCGTGGATTCTGATTGCTTAACACTGTCGGATACAGCGGTGATGGCAAACCAAAAATCACACTTAGGGATGAAGTTTTGTGATCTTATGATTTCGTGTGCGTCTACAGTGGTCATGGAACAAGGTGCATCAGAAAATCTATGTGCTTCTTTGCATCACCACTATAAGGGCGAAGCAAATGCGAATCCACATAGTGAGCGTCCTCAAACACTGCCTGTGGATAGTATTGCCAATGGCTGCGATCAATTCTCTGGCTACGATCTATCTTGGTGTCCGTAACAATCTTTCCCCCCCTGCTCAAGTACTTTCGCATCAAGTCAGTGGAATACAATTCGTCCTGACCCCATTTTCCACCCATTTCACTGCTTGCGTGTTTCAGGTGGCTTGCAACATCCCGGAGAGGAGCGTATCCAACACCTACTCCCTTGTTCTTCCCGTTGTAATCCCCGGATTCAAATTTACGCATCTCATCAGCAAAATTGTCTTCGAATCCGTAAACATCTTGAAACATCTTTCCGGTGGCGAGATGATAATATGCCGATATGATGTTGAATTCTTTTTTCCAAGCAGTGGCATCGTTTCCGTAATACCAACCAGAATTCAGATGAATATACGAATCTTCGGTGAACTGCTCAACACCATCCAAGAAGAACCTCTTGGACAGCGGTATCATGTCTATGTCTCCCGTCAGACAAACCGCGTCAGGGTACTTTTTGGTGATCCAAAATCGACCCCATGTAGCAGAATGATAATCAGCCACCCCGTTCACACTTGGAACGCGGTGAACGGTGCCGTATTCTTCGGATAGGTCTATGTGGTTGTTTCCACAATACAGCAGAACAGGATGAATGCCAAACTTGGTCCTCCAAAATTTGGAAATGGGGTTCCAAAAATCAGAGTAAATAGGGGTGCTGTCGCACGAAAATGTCACTATGTCGATTTTCATTGTAAATCTCGCGTGTGGTTAATGTAAACATCGGCTTCGGTTGTTTGCCTGTGGATGACACCCTGTTTTGTTATGTACCAGCTGTCTTGCTGAGGCTCCTCCGGAGCAGTCCACTCCTATCTTAATACCATACTTCTCCAACACATCTTCTTTTGATGTCATATAGCAGAACCCGGACGATCGGTTCCCCATGTGGTTCCTGCGAAAGGATTGGACCAACCACTAGAAACCGTATTACCTACTTTTGCAGGTATCGTTGTTTTATTGTTTTGCGGTGACACAGCAGTAGGAGGTTGCGTTGACGCTGGCGTTGAGGTAGTTGGTTCGGTTGCTTCTCTCGTACCATTCAAAACAGGTTCAACGAGACCTTCATAGATTGCAGAGTTTTGCTCATGTTCCCATACCTCTACTCTCACGCATCTGCATCTACCTGACGTTTTTTGTTTAATTAACGAATCGGCAGCTTGATAGCACCATTCTGCAGTACGCTCTATGCCTACGCCGCCGGGCATTACTCTTAAGTCACAACCACCTAGTGAATGAAGTTTCTCAAAATACTCTAAAAGCGGATCATCGCCTGCAATACACAATGTGTGATCGAATTGTTTCTGCAAAACTGACTTGAGGTCCTTGAGGTCACCAAAATCCACAACCCAATTCCGTTCATCTAGTGAGGAAGCACTAAACCAAAATTTAGCCTGGAGCCTGTAGCCGTGAATAAACTTACAGTGGGAGTGTATTGCGCGCGGTTGACGAAATGCACACGAACCTAGTTCGATTATTTTCGTACTTATAAAACTCATGATAACAAATGTAGATGTTATTCATGAAATCTCAACCAAAAATTAAAGTACCGGGAGGAGCCTTGGGTATCTCCACCAGAAGTTGCATATCTGACGTAATGTCTTTTCCAATAACCTTATCTATAACCTCGCGCGCGATGGTATAGTTCTTATCTTTTAGAGCTGACTCGACGAGAGTCTTCTCTTCTTGTGTCGCTTTTGAGTAGAATCTACTCAGTATATTGGTGTCGAACATAAAATTATTTAGGTAAATCCGCTTTTTTGCAAGATATAATAGATTATCTTATAATAAGAGTCTTAAGCCCTTTAGGGTGGGCGGCTTAATCCCAACCACATAATTATTTAATTGATTGTCCAAGAAAGTCAACTGTAAAAAGAGTTTTTTTTAAAAAAACTAGTACATAGAAGTTTCTAGTGGACTTACTTTAGTTTCTCTATACGTAGGATTTTGTGGATCCATTTGACCGTAGGGATTAAGGGAGTTATTGGTTTTTTTAGAGCGAGCGCTGTTTACTTCCTTTTCAGCATCAGCGTAAGGCTTATTCTTGTACTTGTCGTAGAGTGTGGTAAGATCGGCATCACTAACCTGGATGCCCTTTTCTGCTAGAGAATCTCGAAGAAGGAACGGACACTCTATGTTATCTCCAGGGTTGTAGGCAGTTTTTTTGCCGAACTCTTCATTGAGGACGCTGTTAACGAGGTTATCGAATTCTTGGTTCATTTGAAAAAAATTATGGTTTTACTTTCCTTGTTTTACATTTCCTTGCCCAGCCTGTATGGTAGCCATTGAGGGCTTTTTCTCAATCTTGTCTTTAGCAATTTCAAGCGTCTCAATATCAGCCTTTAATTTTTGAAGTTGTTTGGCAGAAAGTTTCTTTATACGGTCAAGTAATGACGCGCCATTCGCCTTCCCGCCCAGTGTAGAGACTACGTCATTCAAGGCGTTATTAAGCGTGATATTTATTACTGGTTGTCGGTTCGAATTCGTCCGCCCGCCCCGCGCTCCGCTGCCCCCTCCCTGGTTCCTGGCCGTACTACGGCTTCCATCCGGTGGCGTTGCAGGTGTTGCTGGGTCTTGAATTGTAGTTTGATTGCTGTCTTCAGGTGTTTGGTTAGATGCATCGTCCTTATACAAATTCCATTCACCAATTATTTTCTTGAATGTTTTTTCTATATCTGCAACCGGTTGATTGCTTTTTTTATCAGATCCACTGGGAATACTTTGCCAGGTGGGGGATTTTTCAACATTTATAAATGCTTTTTTAAAATAATTTTTGAAAATTTGGTTTGTTACGGTATTAGTATTAAGATTACCTTTAATTAAATATTCTTTAAAAGATTGATAATATCTATTAAGCAGGTTACCCGCATCTAACTTGGCGGCTGAACTTTGCGAGCCAAGCGCACTACCTATTTTAGCTCCGATTTTGTCAAAAAAACCAAACGGTTTCTCTACCAACATTTTATAACCTAAAACTTCGTTGTATTTTTCTGCGAGAATACTATCACATATCTTCATATAATTATTTATGTTAGGTTTGTACTATTTTACCACTTGTACTATTACAACGTCTATTTTGCTACCTGTATTGGTGTCTACAGATATCGGATCGGAGATAATTTTGGCCTCTACTTCGCTTGATGTGGGCATGGGTTTGAATCTAAATACTACATTTTTCACCGGGTTGGTTACCTTATACTTAGTTTTAAGGTCGTTTACTGATAAGGTGAGGGTGGTCCCTTTCGGAGTCTTGCTCGCACTACTGGGCGCACTGCTATCGTTTGAACCCGCTTGGTCAAATGTAAATTTAGAAGTAGTTACGTCGTATGTGAGGGGCCTCTGGTAGTGAGCTGAGTTTTCAGGGTCACGAACTGCTCCCTTACCGGGTATTATGTCTTGCACTTCCCAAGCGCTCATACTAAAATTGGGGTTATCTTTCATTTGAGTATTGATTGTAGCTACTACGCGTTTGGCGTATTTCATATTATTTTGTTGAGGGTTAATAGAACCCCCCACACTCGAGTTGGGAAAATCAATATTAAGTATTAAATTTTGACCAGCAACGCTATCGCTAATTACCACTCCCTCTATACCTTGTTTGTTGCTTCCCTTCAAAGCATTTACCACAGGTATATAAATAAATTTAGAACCCTTCTTAGGCCAGCCTCGCGGGAACTGTGATTTAAAATTAAATTCACGAAGCTTTTGTATGCTCATTGCAGTTAGAGTGTCGCCTAAAAATTTAAATATACCACCAGTCTCAACTGATCTTATTTTAGCAGCCAAAGTAGTGGGGTCAATTTTAGTGAGCAAATTGCCTGCTCTTCCTGTAGGTGTACTAACTCCCGGCCGGACTGCGTCTCCTGGAGCTACACCTTTAGCTTGGAGCGCAGACTGTCTTTGAGCTGCAGCAGCTTGGCTGTTTTGCTCGCTTAATATACCAACGAGGTCTTTGAATGTTTTAATAGACCTAAACATGCTCTATATAATTTCTGTATATATTTATAAGATCTACATCCTTATGGCCTGATTGTTTTAAAAATACTTCTATATCCTTAAGACAGGTACTATTAGATATCTGACCAAACAGTGAATCTTCTTCCGGGATGTTCAGCTGGTCGAGAATATAGTGCTTGAACTTCTCTAATATTTGCGGACTAACTATCGTTAGCTTAGGTATGTCGATTACAGAAAGGGATGGCTCTGATACCATTATTTTAATAATTTCAGGCGTTTCTTCTAAAAAGTATCCCTCATAGGAAGCTACCTTTTTAAAATTATGATATGAAGAAAATATAGGGTCAACCTTAACTCTAATTAATTTAAGGGCGTTTCTTAAATTTTCCTGTATAATTAAATCAAACTGCATGTACAATTATTTATTAGTTGATACCCTTTATTATATTGTTATATTAATTTATATGAATTTAAAGTGTGAAAAGCTACAATTTGCTAACGGCAATCTTCCGAGAACGGAAGAGGAAAAGCAAAAAATTATTGATAAAGCTGCAATAGCATATGGAGCTTATTTGGATGCCCTAGAAATAGACTGGAGAAACGATCCTAACTCCAGTGATACTCCTCGCAGGGTAGCCAAGGCCTTTGTAAATGATCTCGCTTCTGGGTGCTATTGCCATTCACCTAAAATTACTGCATTTGATAATCTTGAGGGATACGATGGTATAGTGTGTCAAACCAATATTAAATTACTCTCTTTGTGCTCTCATCATCATTTAGCTTTTAGCGGTGTGGCGCACGTAGCTTACATACCGGCTAAAACGGGTAAAGTTATAGGTCTTTCTAAACTTAACAGAATAGTAGAGTTTTATGCAAGAAGACCGCAAGTACAAGAAAATTTAACAGGTCAAATTTCCAAACATGTTGATAAGATATGCGTAGGTAATAAAGGAACCGCAGTAGTCCTTGAGGCAGATCATACCTGTTGCTCGCATAGAGGTATAGGTCATAATTCTACCATGAGAACAGCTCGTATGACTGGTGCTTTTTTAGATAATAATGATCAATCACGAGCTGAGTTTTATAAATTTGTAGAGTTTGCGAAAGCCAGCAAATCTTCCGTTATTTAATAACTTTGAGGAGTTGGCCCTCTGCCACACCTTGGATCATAACTGCCATCTTTATCGGAAGAAGTCTTTCTTTCCTTTTTTCATTCAAGACTTCTCTCTCATAAATGCTTTCCAAATCTCTGTAGGCATATCTTTCTGCTTGATCACTCATTGCTAGAGAATGTAACCGGCCTTCAACCGCTTCCGGGTAACCGAGCGGTTGAGACGAATGTGAGGATAAGAGCTGAGGTTTGTTGACGTCTACAACTGCGTAAATTTTTTTTAAAAACGGTTCTCCCATCAAAACCGGAAACTCTGTTTGACTTCGATCGGCTAAAGTGAAGGGTATATTTTCGTAAAATTTACTTTTAAATTTTAAGTTGAAGGGTACGATATATCTTTCCTCTTCGTGACCCGATCCTGTATGTATGTTAATTGTACCCAGATATTTTTTTACTAAGGTTTTATTGTTTGATAAAAATCTGATTTTACTATCGCCAATTTTTGATATATTGACTGCGTGTAGAACGTTATGACTTTCGTTGCCGGTATCAACCTTACACGATAGCTGCCCTACACCCTCTATAAAAATAGGCTCAACAGAGCTAATAACTTCTTGTTCATAAAACTTACTAAAAGACATCATGCGTAATTTTTTTGTTTGTAGTTATTTTACCTTTATTAAGTCTACTGGTAGGGCGCAGGTTGCGACTATTTCTACTCAAACTTTAGTAAGTTGAGGTATATAAGGACGGCAAATTACCCATAGACGGTCTGTTGATATAGTTATTGGCATCAGTGTAGTTTTTCAGGGAAAAGCTGCTTGTTAAAGGACGCGACTCTCTTTGTAGTTTACGCATTTTTAGCTTTTTTCTTCTTTGTTGAATTTTTAATTTTATATAATAATCTTTAAATTTCATTTAGGTGTCTGATTAAGAGACATGTCAATATCAATATCCGGGTTATATTTTTTAATTAAAGACAATATTGTGCGAAACTTATCATAAACATTAGCGCCATTGATTTCGCCTATATCCATAATATTGCCCGCGTCCTCTTCTTTAGGCCGTACGACAAATGCTATCTTTAAAAGACGAACTAAAGTTACGAAACCCGAGGTGTCTAATTGATCGTTTGGTGCCTGGCTGTCTATGTCCTGTTGATTGTTAGCTGCCGGTTCGGCGGCTGCTGGTGCGCTTGCGTCCGGTTGCTGTGCTCCGCCTTCTATGCTTGCCACAGCTTGAGGTTGCTCAGGATCTTGCTGTTCTGTTACAAACTCTCTGTATATCTTCCAAAATTTTGACTGCATATAATAATATTTAGTTATCTGGCTATTAACATTCTGCTGGTTATGTTATTAAAATAATTCTGATTTAGAAAAGTTAAGCCTTTTTTTGATGCGTATTTTTTAATTTTATTGAACGTATACTGTGGCTGGTCTTTACAGGCGTATAATACCAAGTCTTCCATTATGCTAATTCCTCTATTTTTGTTATTCGATTTTAAAAAGATATAGTATTCAAAGGGCGTTTTTGTTTGATAAACTCTAATTGGTAGTTTATTGCGTATATCTTTCAAAATTTTGTTGAATGTGTCCGTTACCCCTGCGCTAAGAGCATCACAGGTCCGCGTACACAGCAAATCTGTAGCGCAAAAATAAATTATACATCTCGGTCCAAAAGAATCCTTTTTAACAGCTTCGCAGACGCCGTATATTACGTGGTGATATAATAGTCGCCTTACATCTGCAGTTATTTCTGTGGTATTAGGTAGGTATTTTGTTAGATCGCTGAGAAATTCAGCCTCAATACTGGTTACATACAGAGAAGAAAAATTTATTACTGTTAAAAGACCTTGGTCTATTTTGTCCGTATCCATGTAAGACAAAGTATATAAAATTATAAATTACTCAATATATTGTCTTTATTCTTTTCAAAAAAACCATCCATAGTGCATATAGAACAATCCTTGTAGTACATTACACTTTCATTGGGTAAGCACCATTTATGTTTAGTTTCGTACACTACATATTTTCCAGCTCTATTAATTTTAAATATTAAAAACCACTTTTTATCCTGGTTTTTAGCCTGCTCAATCCAGCTTTCAAGGAGGAGATTTGAGGTAAATAAACCGTGAAAAGAAAACGTTTTATAATTTTTACATTCAAATGAGATGTGTTTTAATTCATCCGGAACTATAATGTCGCCGGTAGCGAGGAGTATTTGGTTTTCCGATAAAAACTGTTTACGTGTTTCGTTTTTACCACCTACAAAGGCTCCTGAATTAGGCACTCTGCAAAAATTTAAGCCAAACACCTTTGTCAGGTGTTCTGCAACCTCGCGCTCTAATCTATTTCCTTTTTGTTTTCGGGGATTGGACATGTCGTGGTGATTTATTTCTAATTTTACGTTTTTTCAACTTTATGCCGTTTCTGGTAAAAGCCCCAAAAGTAAGTGGAGTTCTATAATCGCCCGGGGCGTAGCCTGAGTCATTATTAGCTGGAAATTGGTTGCCGGTTTCGCCTACAGATACTGCGCCGTTCGTGAACACCGAGCCCGCTGTGTTGTTTTCGTTATAAAATTGTTTGAAACTATACATAGTATCTATATATTATTTAGTGGGTGCAACACTAGATAATTATATAGAAGAATTAAAAGTAGATACTCGGGTTGATGCTTTTAATTTGAAAGACGTACAAATGGCTCTGCCCGCCGTTAAGCACAAATGGGTGGGTAGGTTAATTAGAGCAAAACAAGAGATTTTAAAATTAGAAACAGAAAGAAAAAAGAAAAAAGATTCTCTAATAAAAAAACTTCAAGAACAGTCACCAATAACTTTATCTGAAGTCGCAGCAGGAAAGACTATAGAGTGTCATGAACTCTTATCTGAAATAGATAATAAAATTAAAGAACTTAAATTAGTAATAGAACTTTTAGAGGAAACGAAAAAAACGTTATCTGCCATGACGTTTGACATTAAAAACATTGTAGAAATAATTAAGCTGGAAACAACCTAATGAATTTTGATATAGATAAACAGGGGCAGGCTATAATTCGAGGCGATTTTTTTGATCAAATTCGTGAGCATTTTTCGGAAGAAAATAATGCTGCAAAATTTCAACGGGGATACGGCGGTTTTATACAGCGAAGAAATTATGCTATAACTCCCACTGGAAGATGTGATCCTGGTCTTATACCTGAAATTGTAAAATATCTAGCTGCATCTTCTTATACCTCTAAAATTTACTGTTCCGATAACCTTACGAACATTATTCGACCCAGTAAAAATTGGTCGCACAACTTTACCACTGAACCGTACCCTCTTAATTTGAAATTAAGAGAGTATCAAAGTAATATAGTACAACGCTGTCTTATCTCAGGTAGAGGAACAGTAGTCCTCGCTACTGCGGGCGGTAAGACCCTTACTGTTGCGTCGCTAGTTTCTCGCATTACTACTTTCTACGACAACAACCTAAAAGGCCTTATTATTGTTCCAGATAGGGGTCTTGTAGAGCAAACCTTTAATGATTTTGTTGAATATAACGTACCATTTTCCTTTTCAAAATGGACGGGTGATGATTTACTGGATTTAAGTACAGACGTTATTATAGCCAATCTAGGTATACTACAAAGCTCAAAGACAGATCTTACATGGATAAACTATATAGATTTATTAATAGTAGACGAGGTACATAAGATTAGAAGAGGTAATAAAGTTAATAAAATAATTAAAAAAATAAAGACCCCCCACAAGTACGGATTTACCGGTACAATGCCTGAAGATAAGCTGGATCAATGGAATATTATAGGAAAAATCGGCCCGGTTTTATATGAAAAAAATAGTTATGAATTGAGGGTTGAGGGTTACGTAGCCAATGCCAAGGTTTTAAAGCTTAAACTAAATCATAAGACGCGGTTATATCGCTCATCAGATATAAACCCGTACCGACAGGAATTGGATTATTTAATAGGTAGTGAGTTTAGAAATAACACTATTGCTAAGCTTGCAAATAATGCAGACAATAACATTCTTATAATGGTTGATTATATTAAGCACGGTGAAAACCTGTATGACGTATGTAAGAAGATATGTAACAATAAACAGGTATATTTTATACAAGGTGAGGTGCAGGTAGACGAGAGGGAGAAGGTGAAGCAATTGGTGGAGCAAAATACAAATGTAGTTGTTATAGCTATTTCCAAAATATTTTCTACCGGAATTAATATTAAAAATTTACACTACATTGCTTTCGCGGGAGGAGGTAAGGCCAAAATAAAAATTATTCAATCGATAGGCAGGGGATTAAGACTGCATGAAAGCAAGAAAAGACTCGTAATAGTTGATATCTCAGATAATTTTAAATATAGTATGGAGCATAGCTGGCGGCGTGACATCTTATATGAACGAGAGCGAATCCAAGTCCATAAAAAAGAAATCTCCGAGTGAAAAAAAAGAAAATTATGTCAACTCGAAGGAGTTCGAGGAAGAGATTAAATTATATTATAAATCTAATAAAATTAGTAATAAGCTAGCAGAGTCTATAACAAAAATTGCAAACGGATTAAGCTACGCTCCGAATTTTATTAACTACAGCTATAAAGATGAAATGGTGGGTGATGCCATTGTTAAAATGTTTTCCGCCTTAAAGAATAAAAAATTTAAACTCAATACCGGGTTTTCGCCATTTTCATATTTTACTACTATAGCGTTTCATGCCTTTATTAATAGAATTAAAAAGGAAAAAAAATACCAAGAGTGTGTGGGTGAGTATAAAGATAAGCTCTATCTCGACCTAATGATAGACGAAGAAAATATTTATATAAAAAATACTGAGGGTCAGAATACGGATAATGAAGATTAACACAGACAAGGTTGCTGTTTTTTCCGATCTTCATTTAGGGGTCCACCAAAACCATACGTTTTGGCATGACGTCTCGATGAGATGGTGTGACTGGTTTTTAAATGAGGTAAGTAGGCGCAACGTTGATACTATTCTATTTCTAGGGGATTATTTTCATTACCGGGATGAGGTTGCTGTCAATACGCTCGACGTTGGGAGAAAATTACTTGAAAGATTGACTTCATATAATCTTTTAATGATACCAGGTAATCACGACAGTTTTTACAAGGAACATTCGGGAATAAATTCTCTCAATATATTTAGCGGAAGAAATATGTTAACAATTTTTAATGAAACTACCGTGGTGGAGTTTCCTGGCAAAAAAACTGCAGCCTTTGTGCCTTGGGGAGGTAGCTTGGACGTTAAAACAGATTATCTCTTCGGTCACCTTGAGATTAATTCATTTAAAATGAATAAAAATAAGCTTTGTGACGGGGGTATAGACTCCTTAGATATTATATCCAAAGCAAGACATGTTTATTCGGGTCACTTCCATTTACGAGATCATAAAAAATACGAAACCGGCGCTATTACGTATGTTGGAAACCCGTTTGAAATGGATTTTGGTGATAGTGGGTCTAGTAAAGGGGTTTATTTTCTCGATACCACTACGGGAATTGCTGAATTCGTAGAAAATACCCTGTCCCCGAAACACATAAAAATATTAACCTCTAAATTAATTGAGGGTACTAAGCTTAGCGAGATCAACGTTAAAGGTAATATTGTTCGTCTTATAGTTGATAAAAAGATTAAGGTTGATCAGGTTGAAAGAATTATTACAAAAATTTCCAATTTTAGACCGGCATTTATCACTGTCGACTACGCAGTCAATACAGGTGCACTAGATATTGCGGACGATAAAAATTGTGATATTGCTGGGGTTAATATGGAGGACATAATGAAGGAGTTTGTTGAGCTCCTTGAAATAGACACGCCTTCTAAAACCAAGTTATATGCCAAGTGTCTTGAAATTTATCAATTCGCTAAATGAACAACATACAATTTAAGCAGATAAATATTAAAAATTTTCTATCTATTGGAGATGAGCCGGTGTGCGTTAATTTTAATACCGGTCTTAATATAATTACTGGTAATAATAAAGACAAAGAGGATAGACGTAACGGGGTAGGTAAGTCATCTATTGCAGATGCTATAAATTTCGCTATTTTTGGTAATACTATAAGAGACATTAAAAAGGAAAACGTCAATAATGACTGCACGGGTAGAAGGTGCGAAGTGGTATTAGATTTTGATATTATTACAACTAGATCTACTACGAAATATAAAGTTATAAGAACTCTCAACCCATCTAAAGTCAGTGTTATAGTAGATGGTGAGGATAAAACTCTCGATACTATTCAAAATAACAACGATTACGTTGCTAATCTACTCAACAGTAATCAGGAGGTATTTGATAATTGTGTAATAATGACCCTTAATAATACTTTACCGTTCATGGGTAAAAAGAAACAGGATAAGCGCAAATTTATTGAAAGTATTTTTAATCTAGAAATTTTTAGTAAAATGCTTATTGAAGCTAAATCACAGTATAGTGATCAAAAGAGAGACTTTGATATCTTGCTCGGTAAGAGGACCGAGGTACAAAATAGTTTAACTATTCTCGAATCTCAGTATGCAACTTTTAATGCTAAAAAAGTCAAAAAAATAACAGAGTTGGAAGAGAGGTTAAAAGGTCTCTATGAGCAGCTAGAAAAATTAAATATTAATTTCGAAAAATTACGTGACATAGATTATTCGACAAAAAAAAGAGATACGCTACTTAAAAAAAATGAGCACGAGGCTAATATAGCTGCAGTGAGAGGTGTCATTAACGAATTAAAACATAAAATGTCGGGTCTTGAGGGGGAAATGCTGTCTTTAAGTAAGACTGTTTCAAAAGTCAATAGTAATAACGATAGATGCCCTATGTGCTTGAGAGATATAACTGAAAAAGATAGAGATCACATAACCTCTGAAATTAAAAAAATTCACAATGAAATACAATCTCTCAACTTAAGTAAGGACGAATTTAGTTCTAAAATAGCTGAACACGAAGTAGTTTGTGAGAATTTTAAAAAAAGTATTATTGTTGAAGATACAAAATATTCCAAATTAACTATACTTGAAAATCAATATAAAGAGTCGATGCTTGAAATAGATAGACTAAAATTACAGATAAACGATATAGACAGTCAGATTAAATCTACAAACAGCGAAAGCAATACCTTTTATGAATTGGTGGTAGAGCAGAAAAAAAGACTATCTACAATAGATAGCGATATAAGTGTTAGTAAAGATGAATTAGAGCTGCTCACTAACGTTAAGTTTGTGTTATCAGAAGAGGGTGTAAAGTCTTTTCTTATCAAAAAAATAATACATCTGCTAAATAGTCGATTAAGTTATTACCTCAAAAAAATGGACGCAAACTGTACGTGCACATTTAATGAGTATTTTGAAGAGACTATTATAAATGATAAGGATAAGATGTGCTCCTATTTCAATTTCTCAGGTGCAGAGCGTAAAAATATAGATCTCGCTTGTTTGTTTACTTTTATGGATATCAGGCGCTTACAAGGTGACACTACGTTTAATTTTAGTCTTTACGATGAGTTGCTCGACTCAAGCCTTGATGAGAGAGGTATCGAACTTGTTTTAGATATACTTCAAGAGCGAATTGAAAAATATAAAGAGTGTATTTTTGTAATAAGTCACAGAAAAGAGAGTATAAAGTTTGCTACCGGTGAAATTATTATGCTGGAAAAGTATAATGGAGTCACTAGACGTGTAGATTTTATCAACAATTAAACTACATATTTTAAACATGTTTTCTCCGGATCCGTTCAACAGTCTTAAGCCGTTTCACTCTCCTTTTGCGGCATCCCCATACGGGCCCCCGCCTGCGCACATACTTTCGCCTCCACCCGCCCCTTTAAAAATGCCGGAACAGGATTTAACACGATCACTAAATTATTATGCAGATTACTCCGGATGCGGTTTTTGGCGAATGATTTGGCCAGAGCATCTCCTTAATGCTCATCAAAAACACATCGTACACGGCTCTACGGTTATGAATTTAGACGAGCGTTATTTTGCTGGTATCAAATCAGTTAGAATTCAGAGGCAGGCTACGCCCCATCAAAGAGAGTTTGTACGATACTTAAGACAGCTCGCAAGCAAGCACTCATTTAGAATTATCTATGAAATAGATGATATTATTTTTTCAGAGGATATTCCAGATTATAATAAATTTAAACCCGCATTTGTGAATCCTGAAATAAGAAAAATTTCGCAGGAAATAATGGCTATGTGTGATGAGGTTACTGTTACATGTGATTTCATGCGTGACTATTATATACAGAAAACTGGAAATAAAAATATAACAGTTATACCGAATTTTCCGCCAGAGTGGTGGATAGGTAATCTCTACAGAGATAGTAAAGTTAGAGAAATCTACGACAGATATTGTGTGGGTAAGAAAATTAAACCTCGCATTCTTTATCCTGGATCCGGCGCTCATTTTGATGTTGAAAACAGAACAAATCAAAACGATGATTTTGCACATGTTCGTGATGTTATAGCTAAAACTATTGACAAATATCAATGGGTCTTTTTAGGGGGCTACCCGCTACCTCTCACACCGCTGGTTAAGGCAGGTAAGATTGAATTTCATCCATGGAAAAGATTATACGAATATCCAAAAGCAATTAATGATTTAAAGTGTAACATAATGGTAGCACCTCTGCAGAATAATAATTTTAATAATGCTAAGAGTGATCTCAAATATATTGAGGCTGGTTGTTTCGGTATGCCGGCTGTTTGTCAAGACATTCAAGCGTACAAACACGCTCCTATTAGATTCACTACCGGTAGTGAGATGGTAGATCAAATTGACCGTCTTATTAAATCTACAACTCACTACATGAAACAGAGTAGAGATGCTCGAGCAGTAGCTGAGGATAGATTTCTCGAGAAAGATAAAAATATTGATTGCTACCTCGAGCTATATACTCAAGCAAGAGATAATAAAAGCAGGATTAATCTTAAGAGATATAATCCTTGAAGTCTTGCATCGGGCAGTTATACTATACAGAGCATGTATAGAAATGCGGTATATTTGCCTAATGAGCAGTTGATGCGTGTCTACACCTGGGATGAGTGTGGCAACAGGACATCATATGATAGTACGTACGAACCATATATTTGTCTTGAGACTAATGTTAATTCAACCTTAACAAGCATATACAACACAGGTCTCAAGAAGGTGTCGTTTCGCAATCATTATGACCGCAATAAGTATATTAAGAATAGCGGTGTTGTTCGGTTGTTTGAAAATCTACCAGCGACTCAGCAGTTTTTAGTAGATACGTATTGGAAAGATATTGAGTCGGATAAAGCAACTAAGTACCCTATACGGGTGGTATTTGTAGATATTGAAACATATTCACCAGATTCATTTCCTATACCCGATGAGGCATCCCATACTATTAATGTAATAACTGTTTATGATAGTTTAAGTGAGAGGTTCACTACATGGGGATTAAATAATAGCTACAAGCCTACTCAACCAAATGTTACTTACATTAGGTGCGACACGGAGGCAATATTACTTGAAAAATTTATTGAATTTTTTCAAAAGGATATACCCGACATCCTTTCGGGTTATAATAGTGAGTTTTTCGATATACCATATCTTATAAATCGTATCAATAATGTTCTCGGTGAAAATAAAGCCAACAAGCTCTCACCTGTCGGTAGGGTATACTTTAGGACCATATTAGGTAAGTTTGGTAAGGAACAAAAAAGATATCATATAGACGGCATAGCTTGTATTGATTATCTGGATATTTATAAGCGCTTTTGTATGAGTATGCGAGAAAGCTATAAGCTTGATACTATAGGCGAGATTGAGTTGGGTGAGAATAAGATTGATTATGGTGATCAAAATCTTGCCCAATTAGCTGACTCGGACTGGAAGACTTTTGTTGATTATAATATTCAAGATGTCAATCTACTTATTAGATTAGAGAAAAAGCTGAAATATCTCGAATTACTTAGAATGTTAGCTTATGCAGGGTGTACCACGTTTGAATCAGCACTAGGCTCTCTATCAATCATTACCGGATTATGTGCTATTAGAGCCAGACATAAAGAGCTGCGTATACCCACATTCATTCGTGACGCAGGGGACGGTAAAAATGAAGGTGCATACGTTGGTGAGCCGCAAAAAGGCTTTCAAGAACACATCATTTCTTTTGATGCAAATAGTCTGTACCCCAACGTAATGATATCATTGAACTTATCGCCAGAGACAAAAGTAGGTAAAATTATAAGTAAATCTGATAAAGAAATAGTAATCAAGCACGTTAATGGTGAAACATATAAATTAGAACCGCACAAATTTTTAAAATTTGTTGAAAGCGAAGAGATATCAATATCAAAGGCGCTAGTTCTTTTTTCACAAAAGAAAAAAGGCATCGTACCGGAGATTGTTGATTCATATTATCAAAAACGCGTGGAAATTAAAGCTCTGTTAAAAGCTGCTAAACAAAAACAGTTAAAGCTAAAAAAGAATAGCGAAGAGTATAAAAAGTTGCAAACAACAATTGAGTATCTCAACATACAACAATTTACAATTAAAATTCTCATTAATTCAATTTACGGCTATTTCGGCAACAAGCAGTCATCTTTAGGTGACGACGATATTGCACGCTCAATCACACTTACAGGCCAGGCAGTTATTAAGCAATCGAATGAATTTCTTATAGACTTTATCAAAACCCATGGTAAAACTACTGATGAAGATGTACGAAAAAAATCGCCTATCATTTACAACGATACTGATAGTTCATATGTTAGTATTAAGCAGGTTGTGAATAATTTAAATATTAAACTTAAAGACGAAGAGGGTAATATTACTAAAGAATACTATGAAATTGTTCAACGTATAGAAGATACGCTCAATACCAGTATCAAAGAGTGGGGCAGCAGGGTATTGCGGTCCAAGGATTGCAGGTTAGCTTTTAAGAGAGAGGCTATTGCTGATGTAGGTCTTTTTTTACAAAAAAAACGTTATGTCATTCATGTATTGGATAATGAAGGTATTCCGTGCAATAAGTTTAAGTATACTGGTGTAGAGGTAGTCAGAACTACAATGCCTAAACCTGTCAAGCCTTATGTAAAAAAGATTATTGAAACAATGTTAACAACTCAAAGTGAAAACAAAACAAACGGTGTGTTTACTGAGACATATGATATTTTTAAGAAGTTGCCCATAGAAGATATAGCGTTTGTAATGGGAATTAACGGGTATGAAAAGTATGCCGATGTATCGAATGGTTTCGAAACAGTAAAAGGTATGCCCGTTCATGTTAAGGCCGCATATTATTATAATAATCTATTAGAGAGATACGGTATTACTAATCAGTATGAAACGCTATCATCAGGCGATAAGGTTAGATATTTTTATTTGAAACAGCCTAATAAATTTGGGTTAAGCGTTATAGGCTACAAGTATTATCTTCCTAAAGAATTTAAAGATGATCTCGAGCCAGATAGGGAAAAAATGTTTGAAAAAATTATTTACTCTGTTATGGATCGTTTTTACGAGACTGTAGGTTGGAAATTAAAATCTCCGGCTATGACTGCTCAAACAGATTTATTTGATCTTTTAAAAATATAGGGTTGAATTTTAAGTATAATTATATAATATATAGTATATGGATAATTCTCTAATTGTTTTTATTGATAAGACGGGTAGAACAATCTATGGTAAGATAAGCGGAGAAGATGATCTGCATCTTCACGTGGACGACCCGGCACAAATCTACGTCCAACCCACTCCGCAAGGACAACTTAATGTACAGAGTATTCCTTTATTTTTTAAAGAATTTGTCAAAAATGAAGGACCGGTAACTTGGTTATTTAGAAAAGACTCTATTACTATCAATACTAATCTCCAACTAGATGATCGGTTGGTTGCCCAATATAATAATATTCTTAACAGAAAGGTTGCTCCTGCTACGGAAATATCCCCACCTCAAGGGGAACCTAAAGTTATTAAGTTATTTGACGAATAAAAAAAATTAATTAAGCAGTATACCCTCTCGTGACCACGAGAGGGTTTTTTTGTGTTGAAATATATAATATTATCTTTATTATATGATATATGGACAAAGAGATTGAAAAAATTTTAGTTGCAATTGATAGTGTTAATCCGTATGCTACTTTTTTAGATAAAAATACAATATCTAAATCGAACGGGTGGATCGATACAGGTTCGATGCCTCTTAATGCAATTATTAGCGGCTCATTATATGGAGGTATACCAAGAAATAAACTTACTATGATTTGTGGTGAGTCGATGACGGGTAAAACGTATATTATAATGAAGACCCTTGCTAATGCACAAAAACAAGGTCTTATTCCTGTAATTTTTGATACCGAAAACGCTATCAATAAAAGTACAGCTGAAAATTTAGGTTTAGATACAAGCGCTGTAAAATATGTTCCGTGCTTCAGTATAGAACAAACAAGGAATTCTATTTATAAATTTTTAACCAAAGCTAAAGAGCAAGGTGTAGAAGATAAATTTATTATAGCTATTGATTCATTAGGTAATTTAGAAAATGAACTGAGCATTAATAGGATGGATAAGGAAAATACTTCTATGGATATGGGAACGCGGGCGAGATCTATTAAAACTCTTCTAAGAACTTGCACCCAGCTATCAGCTTATACCAAAACAACTTTTATATGTACAAATCATACTTACGACGACCCGGGGGCTATGTATGAATCTATCATTAAAAATCAGCCCGGCGGTAAGAGTGTAGTATATTTACCGTCGGTTACAGTACAACTTGCCCGTAAACCTGAAAAGTCAGATGAAGGAAAGACGACGGACGGTGAGTTGGTAGTCGGTCAGCGCAATTACCCGGGGGTGATCTTAAGAGCTCTTACCGTTAAAAACAGGTTTATTCAACAATATCTGCAGACTGAAATGTATCTCAGCTTTAAATCCGGGCTCGATACATATTACGGTCTTCTTGATTTAGCTGTAGGGTTTGGCTCCATTATTCAGACCGGATCTACCTATCAATTCCCTAATGGCGAAAAAATAGGTTACTACAAAAATTGGCGTAAAAATAAATCAGTGTGGGATAAAATACTCCCTGAACTTGAAAAGGCTATTAATCTTAAGTGGGCTTATGGTAATATTACAGATGAAGAAATACCAGACGAGAGCGATAATCTGTCTAAAGATACCTCAGATCTAAATAGTACTTCAGTGGAAGTAATAAAGGAAAATAGTTAATATATATTGTATATGAAAAAACTATATCTTGAATTAAGAATTGTTAATGATGACAATAAACAACTACTGGTTACCAAGGTTCCTATGGAGGTGTTAGATGCTATAGTAAAGAAAAGTGGTGAAAATGCTGTAAAAAATAGTATCTGGGAAATGTTTAGCAAACTGGTTACTGAATTAGAAAAATAATGTCGAAATGTGTAATTAGTTTTTCTGGAGGCATGGATAGTACCGTACTCCTGTATCAGGCTTGTAAGGAGTATGACGAGGTCTTAGCATTATTTTTTAAGTATGGTCAGAGGCATATTAAGGAGTATGAATATGCAAAATATCACGCTAGCAAACTTAAAAAGGTAGTATTAAAGTCCGTCGATGTAACCTTTTTTAAGGATATTGCCACACAGTCCTCATTATTAAATAATGATATAGCTGTTGCGCGGGCAAAAGATGTGATGGGTGACCCTCAAACAGTAAACTACGTACCGTTTAGGAATATGATGTTACTTTCCATAGCATCAGCGGCCGCAGAAACTTTTGGTGCACATGAAGTTTTTTATGGTGCAGCTCAAGCGGATTCTGTTGCAGGCTATTGGGATGGATCAGAGGAGTTTTTAGAGGCTGTTAATAAGGTAAACATTCTCAATAGAAGAAATAAAATAACAATTAGCGCCCCGCTCATTGAAATGAGTAAGAGTGATATAATTAAGAAGGGGTTAGATTTAGGGGTTGAATATGATAAAACATGGACATGCTACGAGGGTAAAGAAAAAGCGTGCGGTGAATGCACTGCATGTTCTTTAAGACTAAAGGGATTTATTGATGCAGGATTACCGGATCCTCTTCTTTATTCAAAGTCAATTGACTGGAGGTCTATTCTCTCCACTTAATTGTATTACATATTATAAATAACTATAGTATGTATACTATCACTAAAGAGGAAAATAGTTTACTATTAAAACAATATGATCTAGTTGTGGAGCGCAGAGATATAGACTCTGCTGTAGAGGGTATAGACCTTTTTTTAAGCGCCATAAAAGATAGATATAGTAAACTTTGGGCGGATCGTAGCACATCCCCGTTAGACAATATTATAAAAGAAATAAAAAGTTTTATAGAATTATCAGGATGCCCCGCAATAAAGTTTGAACCCTTAAGAGGGGCTTTAGGAATAAGTAAAACTGACTGTTGTATAATTAGTAGTACTGTTCTTCATGGACCGTTAGATTATCTGCTTTATGTTGTTTACCATGAAGTAGTTCATCAATATCAATATTCCAAGCATGGTGAGGATATAGCATTAGAAATATATCTTGAAAAAATTCCTCTAAAGGACGCCATTAAAACTCTCAAACGAATAGAGAACACTACTGATAGATATGCCATACTTAAGGTAAAAGAGCTATACAAAAAGTATATACCGGAAATTGTACCTAATATTGCACCATACTACAAACATGTCTCGGATGAGCGTTTTGGCAGTATGATAGTTTATTACAGAGTTTTAGCAAAAAAGAATAAATTAACCAACACAGCAGATATCAATAACATGATATATAATTCCATTAGACACCAAATTACTGATGCTTAGGTAATACAAAACCCAAGCCGCCCACGAGCAAGCAGCCCAACTGCAACGGTTGCGTGAGTAACTGATGAGTAATCACTGTTGTTCAGGACACTCTTTATAATATTATCGATAGCAAGGGTCTGGATCACTCGTGGCCGTGGCCAAAAAAGTCCGGGCTGGGGACGCGGGAATCGTTATTTTCCATATTTACTCTTCATCCATTTAATAACTGTGTTGAGAAGAGTATTATAGTCGCGACCCATATCTTTTAAGGTTTCGCGAGTTAGGCCTTTGTATTTAAAGAGTGCTGCAGCCCATTTAGGAATTGTGAGGTACTGTTTATGGTTTATCCACCACTGCTTACTACCATCAGCATACTCAACCGCAGGCCCATCTTCCCGGTGGAGTTTATTGTTTTTATACC
>Ga0194133_10002372_pt1 | contig 29342 bp, 26 predicted proteins | sample TA2KigOf40mmetaG_FD_155448 | JGI IMG/M metagenome (GOLD analysis project Ga0194133, IMG submission 155448) | Freshwater microbial communities from Lake Tanganyika, Tanzania - TA2015055 Kigoma Offshore 40m | ecosystem: Environmental > Aquatic > Freshwater > Lake | place: Tanzania: Lake... | reverse complement strand
AATCTTAACCCTTTAATAAGCTTGACTGCCAGAACTTCCAAATTCATGAATTCGAGTCAAGTGTATATAAACCCTCCTCATCCTCAATTGCTTCACTCACATATCCCAATGTTTTGCCCTTGTACCTTGACTTGCTAAAAAGAAATGAGACAGTAATGCATGTTCTAAAACAAATTATTAGTTTCCTCTCCAACCTCTTCCTCCATAATTGTACCTTCCCCCTGTGGGTGTGGCATGGAACTTCCACAACCACCATTGGCACATGTCTGCAATCATCTTCACTCTATTGAGGCATAAGAGATCCACATGTTTACTCTTTCAAATTGAATTGCTAATCATAATATGTCAGGATCAAAGAATAAGTTTGAATTTATTAGAAAACAGTTCATCATCAGCCCTTGTAAGATAAGAAATTAGCGAAAGAAGAATTTAGGAGTTCATGTAAAATCAGGTCAATGGGCTTCAAGGACACACTAAGAAGACAGAAGTTGTGTTAGTCAACAGATGCCCCTTAAAAGATAAATATAACACACTTTTAACTCCTCCAACGAAACCCCCTGCCCCGGCGCCATCCAAACTCCAAAACCTAAGCAGCTCATCAGAGAAAAAACTTTGCATTGCAATAAATGCCCAAATAGATGCTTTTATCCTGTTTGTCAAAATGTGTTTCTTAATTTTTGCTTTCCAGGTCCGGGGAAAATGAGAGGGTGTCGATAATCCATAATGGACGTGAGGAGCAGAATATTAAAAAGATGAGAACCCCAGTTTAAGTAATTTTCTTCGTTTAATAAAATCAATTGTTTTGGATCCATAAGAACCTCAAGTGTAAAATTCTAACCTCCAAAATAGCATATATTTTCCAAGTACAACAATAAATAAACTTAAAAGTTTAGAAACAACTCTCACAAACTCTAAAATCACCCTCGTTGGATAAATCGTTTGAAAATAAAACTTTTGAACAAATGGCAAAAAATGTGCCAGAACAGAAGAAATACCTTAATTTGATTTCAATACTTTTCTCATTATGCAAAAAAAAGGGTAAAGCGCGGTCGCCAGTCTCATCGATTTCTTTGTAGTTTTTTGGGTGTTTTTAAATGAAAACCATTGATTAAAAAATTGAAGATAAAGATCGAAAGTATGGGTGGATCAGGAAAGAAAACCTTTTTTCATAATTATCCTTTAGACTGCAAAACGTCTTGTGAACAGTTGGGCGTAAAACTCGTGTCCCAACATTGGGCTTCTATACTTCTCGACAATTTCCTGTATCTTCTGTTTCCGCTTAAAGTGCGGTGGCTGGTATGTTTCCTGGTCCAGCCTTCGTCGTGCAGCAATATTGAGTACGGTTTGGCGGACCAGAGGACCCAATGATCGGCGTGATACAACCATTCCATCGACAAGTGGGGTAGCCAACATGGTTGATCTGGTTTTGAATATAAATTGGTTTCCTGAATTTTTGAATAAGCATTGAAAATCTCTTACTTTTCTTTGTGAGCAACGAGTTTGACCCGGATGAGGCCATTCCCCAAAGGATGAGCGTAGATGATGCAACAAGATTCGCGGAGCCTTGCCCCACCATCTGACGAATCCGTCTCATTCAGGATACCAGTCAACGGAAAGCTGAGATGGTCTTCATAATTCTCTAGCCAAACTACAATTGTGCGGGTTTCAGATACCGGATTGCTGCTGACTTGCCGGCCTGGAAAAATTCATATTAGGTGCATTTGTCTCTTACACCAAGAACAATTTGTTTCTTTTACCAAGTTTTCTCACAGACTTCGGCACTTCGGAATAATCATAGTCGCAGTCAGAGTTGAGTGGCTGACTAACACTGCTGTTTGAGCTCTTCCTATTGGCGTTGGAGCCAAGTGCTGGCACGAGAAATACAATTTCTGATGTTTCATCAGCCCAATACAAGGCATTATGGTCACCGTTGAATATGGCTCCTCCGTGATTGGGCTGGTCAGGAGGTTTCATGAGTTCAGACTGAAATTAGAAACAACATCCTATCAGATGTGTTCTTTAAGAGCCCTGATTAAGATCTGTAAACCTGTATTCTCCAGCTTGTTGAAACATGGCCAGTCCAGCCGGGATGCTTCCAAACATTAATAGGCCAGCCGAGAGTTGAAAGGAACTCCAAAAAATGCGGGTGAACACTGTTGGCAGACAACTAGAAACACAAATTAGTTGATCGCACTTGTTATGATTTATCTTTAATAGAAAAGTTTATAATTACAACGTTGTTGAGGATCTCGTCGGGTCCTTTCTGACCAGACTTCATATAAAATACATGGACTGTGTCAGCTGTCCGGGGACTCAAACGATCTAAAAATGTGGCATTTACAAAATGTACAATGCCATCTGCATGAAATAATTTACCTAAGCTCTCGAGATCATTAACAAAGTCAATTGAGCTGCTTTCGAGAGCAACTAATTGAGGCACAGGAGACTCTAGACTCTCCTAAAATAAAAAAATAATTTCAGAATGCTTTTGATTTTCATTTGTTGGAATAGAATTTTAGTTTGGACTATTCACGACCTTTAAGGCTTTGGTATTAAGTAGTCCAAGGTGTGACAATAGCAATCTGGTTGTCTGGAACTCTTGACACGGCTCGGGGGCACTGCATTCTGTTTCGAGAGAATAACCAGTGTTTTCTTTTGTTACATTGGTCGCAAGAGAACTCTCTATGGCTGTGTGTTCTTGCATCAGTCTAGTTTAAAATTGAAATAAAGTTTCATCTTTATTTTAAAGGTGCGTTTATGCTTTAATTACCTTGAAAGATATTCTAATTCAAGCGATGCTCTTGCATCTAAAGCCACACTTTCAACAGCTGGGATGCTGTGGTCACTGAAAGAGAAGATATAGTTTTAGACTTCCAATGCATTATATCTGCCAACTTCCTACAGCATGGCTTAAACAGATAAAAATAAATAAATCAGAAAAAAGGACGAAACAAAATTGCGTACGCTTTGCAGAGTGGAATTCTGTCGATTGAGTCTGGAAAAAAGCTAGGGCGAACGTTTTGCCGAGGCACAACATCTTCCATTGGAAGGGGACGGCCCGGATTCACAAACGACGGTTTCAGTCCTAAGGTATATCGCGAATTTAAAGGTTAACTTTCCTATTTTCTGACAGGGCCTCGGTTCTCAAACCTGATTTGTGTCTAGGGAGGTGTCGTAACTGAAGTGTCCAACATGATCTGCCCGTAACACCACGAATTAAAACTGAGACCTGAAAAATCATTTTCGTACCAATTAAAAAAACAGGAAGTTACAACACTTTGGGAATGATTTACCGTTGGTGGAGGGTCATCCTCGCTGGTAAAAATATCCTCGAGAACAGCCAAGAGTATAGATCTAAAATTGTAAAACATATGTCTAAGTTGTATGGCATTTTTAAACAGACAATAAATTCTCTAAAGGCCAAACGAATCTGAAGCATATTTTGGGTGTCTAAAAGACAGAGCAGGAATTGCATGTGAAGAAAGGATTTGGTTGTATTTAAGTTTGGAGCAGGGAATTTTGTTGCTCGTCCCCTCTCATAATAAGATGGCTTTGTTTTTTTACCTGTCCACAACAAAATATCTGAAATGCTGGGATGCTACAACCATAGAGAGGCTTTCTGAGGAAAGCCTCATCAGAGACGATTCATCCATAAGAGTAGAAACAGACTCAGCACCACAAGATGATGGGAAAAAGTCCACCTAAGTTAATGAATTTCGTATTTGAACAAAAGAACTCAAGAAACAAGATCATGAAAAAGAAAACCTCTTCTAGAACCAGGTTTAACAAGCTCTCTGCGGCATCTCGAACTCTCTTTGAAGCTGGTTGTGGAGTTTTGCTTTCTTTTAGAATAGGAGGGTCTGATGCTTTTGCTTGAGACTTTGATCCCGATATTCCCAACTCCACCACTTCCAAGACAGTTGCAAGTGTTTCCTGACACACATTTTAAGGTTCGTTAGAAAGCTCATTACGTAGAATAAACTTTAAAGTCTTTACCTTGTCGTAAAGTAAGTATGGATGTCGAGCAAGCCATACTTTCAGACATTGAAATGCAGCCACAATTGAACTATGTAGATCTTTGGAATGTGCAGGGGGTGGTCTTGAGCACTGTGCAACGATATAATCACACAACCATTTTACAGACCTTTTACATTCGAGCTTTGTTCCTGAAAAAATATTTTACGTTCAACTTTGAATGCTTTAGATATAAACTTTTTTAATAGGATACCTTTATTAAATATCTTGACTCTAGCAAGCCCCTTGAGAAGTTCAAGAGCAGCCAAAGACGTTGTAAGGTCACTTTTCCACGAGGAAATAAGTCTATGACACACCAAATGGGTAGCACGACCGAAAGCAGCAAATCCAGAACCTTCACAAAAAAGGTTTGGTGTTTTACGTATTTCTTCAAAGGTAATTTTTAATATTTACGACACATGTATTTCTTTGAAGATTATTATTTAATGTAAAAGGTCATTTCTCACTGTTTGAGTCCTCGTTAGGAAAGAAAACTTCCTCATTTTGATTTTCTTGACTTCTAATCGAAGTTGAGTCAGTTATTGTGACTTTTGGAACTAACAAAGACAGCATCATATTTTTAAGTTTTCTTTCATAAAAATCTTTTTTCAACTTGCTTTACCTTCGTCACTACTGGAGTCAACTACTTCAAAGCCTTGCTTTTGTCCCTCTGATTCTTGGACAATGTGCATCAAACCACCTGAAAGTTTAAAGAATACTTGTACTGTAAATCAATTGGGCTCTGGCATTATTCAAGAAATGTGAAGAGATCATACCCAACAAAAGCTGGGAATTTTTTGGATCCGTTTCAACTTGCAAAGCTGTGAAATATTAGGTTTATGATCCGAGACCAAAGAGTTTTGAAAGGAGTGTTTTCTAGACCAGGGTGAAGTCGTTTGATTGTAAGTCCCTAAGAATGGTTCAAATTACTCATTATCAGATGGGCTTTTTTTCGAGAAAATCTTACTTGAAAATGTAGAGGTAAATAAATCATTGAAATGACAATGCTTATTGAAGCCCTACGGAGATCTCCTGTGGGAAACGAATCCTGACCTTTTGAGCGAAGGTCTTGGTTTCCAAGCACAACCTCAAGCGCTTGAACCAAATCTGGAAAAGAATTTTTTAAATGTGTTTTACATTGCAGTGTCTGATGTTTACTTTACCTGGTAAAATGACATTTACACCCTTCAAATCGACCCTTAAAAGGTCAGACGAATTCAATAAGATCATGGCCAGCGCATCAGTTACACGTCGGTCCTACAGACACATAGTTGAGAAGTTTTAGACTGTCAAAAAAAATGGCAAAATAAAGGACTATTAAGGCTTCGTACCGCACCAACTTGCAGTCCTTGTTGTAAACTCAAGTAAAATCTCGCCAGGTACATGGGTGAAATTTCTTCACCAGTTTTCTTTGAACAAAATATACGGCACAATGCACCAAGAGCTTCTGCCTTTCCAGGTTCAAAGAGTTTTGTTGAAATAGGACCAGGTATTTCCTGGACATCTAAAGAAATCGATGGGGTCGTCGAGTGAACACTTACCGAAGAGGTCTTTTTAAGAATGTTGTGCTGTAGTGATTAAAAACCTCGGTGAAAATCTTTATTCGTGTCCTTCAGTAATATTTTTTTTACCGGTCTAGGAGAAGGAGAAGGAAGATTCTTCGAATTGGTTAAACCAGACGTTGGGACATTGTCGTTAGATACTGATATGGAAGGAGCGCTGTCATTGTTAAAGTATTTACAATAGTCAGATCCTATGAAAGCTGCTTCAAAAAGCCAAGATCCACACAAGTGCAAAATGGAATTACATTTTGGGCGATCTGGATGAGGAAATCGACCTTGGATTGAGTCTGTCGAAAAAAGCATATTTTTTAATCGATAAAACCTTTTACTATTTATGGTGCATGATTTACCGTAAGACTCCGTCATTTCCAATAGTGACCTTGTGGAGATGTTTTGAAGACTACCTTTGGGCATTCCTTAAGAATAATAACAAATTTTGAAGCAAAACAATAAAAAAAAATGTATAAATAGTCGAGGATCACATTGTCAGATCTTATCAGCATGACTACTCAAAGCCAGCCTCAATTTGAATTCAAAGAGACTTGCTCGTATGGTTCGTATCTTGCAAGTTTCATCAAAGAATCGTGTCATGGTTGTTTAAATTGATTGTAAAGTAAGTACCTAAAAATGCATCGACAATTGATGACAGACCTCTCATTGCCTTCAAGAAAATTGCAGGTAACGAGTTTAAACACGGATGATGTGAAGGATCGATAACGTTCTCTGCCACAATGGCATACTAAAATAATAATAATTCTTTAGATTCGCAAAGAGCAACATATAACAGATAATTATGGTATCTATTGTCTTGGTACTCAATGCATATCAAAGGTACCTGATAAAAAGCCTGTGTTTGAGCTATAATCGAAGGTCTGGAGAGTTCCACCTAAAGCGCATGGAATCATTTATTAAAAAATTCCAAGGAGAAATATACCAAACAATTATGTATTACAGGATTCCCGAGAGAGTGCAGAAACCTGAACCAAGTCTGGGCAATGCAGTCGTAAGTGATTTCGTTGGGTATAAGGTTGGTATCAGTTTCTAAAAAGAATTTTGGTTGCATCAATATACATTACTTCATGATACGAGACCTCAAAAGTGGAAAAACAAAGTCGCGAACAAATGCGATTGGCTCTTACCAATGGCCATCTGAGGAAACCCTGGACCAGCCATGTGGAATAAAAGTCTAGAAGTCAGAGCCATAGTGACTCGGCTCCACTGATCTACAAGGCCGATTCTGTGCCTCCAGTTCAAGCACATTTCCCTGAATGTTTTCCACAATGACGGGGAGGGGAAGCACTTGACACAGGAAACCAACCATATTTCGTACAACACGCCTAAGACGCGCTCACAAAGCTGATCTCCAACGTCATCTGAAATTTACAAATTTAATCATGAAAAACGGAGTCAAGTTAACATTTTCGGGCTTGATTCCAACAAAAAGATACCTTTGACTGTGGGAGGCGATAACAGAGCATCATTGCTCGCCAGAAGGAAACCCAAAATAGACTCCCAGGTTTCCCTCTCTAATATCTGTGACTGTCGTGCAATATCTTGGACTCTGCGTAGGACACGATGACAGAGCACGGCTTGTCTGTGGATCGAATCTTGAGCTGAAAAATAGACTTTCATTTTATAAAAAGGAAAGAAAAAGTAATCGCACTGGCCGTACCACTATCATCCTTTCGAGGCACAAAAATGTGGTACAAATGTTGAAGTATTCGTCTGCTAAACTTATTTGGCTCTTCCTGAAAAGATTAAAATATTTTTCTTGCCATTCGTGTTTTTTTTTCTTCAAACCAAATTCACGAATCATTGTTAGATAGACTTGTCAATGTGTTGTAAGACTTACAAGTATTGGGGCAGGAACACAAGTCTTTGGTTCTGGTAAAAGCGTCGATAGCCACTCGCAATAAACGTTGACGCAGTCTTTTATTGTTTCGTGCTCACTCAATGGCAACGTTAGGCCATAGCAGATGACCTCCATGAACCAGATCACTTCGGTCTCTTTGGCTAGAGGCGAGGGCCTAAAAAATTTTCAATGAGACATCAACTACAAGATTAAGAAGAGATTTGAAAATTTACTTTGCATCTTTGGGTGACGCCAAGCCCAATTGTGAGGCCACAGTCTTGACAACTAGAGAAAAGAGAGGACATATAACAATCGAACTAAGTCTCGAAGTAAACTATAGCAGTACCCGACGTCACCACTCTTCGGGCCTCATCCGGTGGTAACTTTGCCAGCACAGACACAGATGGGCTTCCAGACGGACCCAACTGGATTGACAACGATGCCCAATCATCATACATTTTATTCAAAAATGTATCACTTGTTTCACATCGTCACTTACAAAAAGATAGGAACGGGTCTTCCTTTCTTTTCACTCATAATCACGTCACTTTTTGGCATGCGACCTTTTAAACAGGAAGAGGTCCTTGAAATTGCGAAACCCTCGCTTGCTTTGGTACACCGTAGACGCATTAACCAACCAAGGCTCAGCTTAGGGCAGAGGGGAAAAGAACGAGATCTTCTTCATTCACCTCCAGCAGCACTTACATTACAAATGCAAACCCACAAAAACAATTTCTAAAATAACAAATCGTAAAATAAGAGCAAGAGAAACCATCTAGATCCAGTAGGTACGCCTAAATCGTACCGGAGCAAAAGATTTTAATCTTCTAAAACGATCTAGCTTGCCAGAAGTGTCTCTTCTTTTCCCTTATTCGCGACGATATTTATTATTACGTTTTCGTAGTAAACAGAAAATCGAGGAAGATTCCCAGCCAGGTTGGCCGTTTGCGGCGGCGCGCGTTGGCCCACCTGTAACTATATACGCGAATAAGCAGATCTACATATGGAATTTCTTTTTACGTTCAGAAAGCTAGGTCGAATACATTCTAAACAGAACAAATTTATTTTTTAAAAACCACTCTACATTCATTTTGATGAACGAAAAGAGAAGAAATTTTGTCAAGATTTCTCAATCTCATGAATCTCTAGTTTTGGGAAGGGAAAAGCTAATTATGAACAGAAAGTTTGACAATTTTCATGAATCAAGGGAAAATTCCAATCTATTATTTTTAGAAATGAGTAAAACGTTAAGATAAATCTAAAAAATTACATTTTGCTTTATATTCTGCTAATTTCGTCTTATTTATAAGAAGCCGCGATAGCTCAGTTGGGAGAGCGTTAGACTGAAGATCTAAAGGTCCCTGGTTCGATCCCGGGTCGCGGCATTTTTTTCATTTTCTTCTGAGGTTTAGGCTGCGGGGCGACTTTACCTATATGGAAATTTCAATTTGCTTGCCCTGAATATAACTAAACAAACAAGTGTCAAGAAGTATTTATTATCTAAAATATTTTTTGGCATGAATCCCCTGATTCGGGGTAGTTGGTACCGCAAAAATAACTCCTACAGTGAACCGAAAAAAATCCTAACGACTGCTTTAAACTACAATGGAAAAAAAGGGAAACGTTTTAACAGTAAATTCTGGTTTATGAACACTTTTGGAGACTTTGATGAGATCAAGATGAATCAATCTTCAAGGGGTAGAACAAATGAATTTACTATTAAATCACAAAACAATTTTGAGGTTGTCTATGTTTGTTTTTTTAAGTTTACTCTTTCTTTATATAAAAACATAGAACATGACACTCTCACTCAGTCAATACAACTTATGTTTAGCTGTCTTAAAAATATCTGTCATCACCAGCATCTAAAGAAGAAGAGTGTAAAGGTACACGGGGTCGAACCTTTGGCCCGTCAAGTACGAATTTTCTTTAACTTCCTTCCTTTACCAAACCAACCTATAATGAATAGATTATAGCTAATTATGTCAGGGATTGATTTTATGGGTATTATTACCTGGCTTAGATGTTGAAGTTGGCTTTTCAGAACGAGAATCTTCCTCATTGCGATCAACTGAGTCTGTCTTACTTAAACTTTCAGAACTTTTAGAAGCCAATTCGTCCTGGAATACATCAGATTTTTCTTAAAGCCACTCAAATAAATTCCACGACTTTAAATGTACCTGATCATCGTCAGAATTATCTTCTTCGTCTTCATCTTGATCCTGCTCCTGCTCACTGTCGGAGGATCTTCTTTTTCTTTTGAATGCTGGATCACAGCACACGCAGTAATAACCAATTCGGCCCTCAGACTCAAGCTCGTGGATGTACTCAAATCGTAACTCTTTATAAGAACAATAAAGAGCATCCCGAGGCCTGTGTATAAAAATAGCTTTAAAAATGTCAACAAGAAAGAAAGGAATCCTGAAAAATTCATCTTACCATGCCACTGATCTATAATCAACCCCTCTGCTCTGTACTAAACACCCCCTCTTTTTTGCACCACGTGACTTTGAGCTCTGGTTGATGTCCTCTTCTCTTAAGTGTTCATCCATTGCTCCTGCTGAGTACTTTTTGTTTGTATAAGAATGATCTAAGGACCATGATCGAACACGAAAATCTGAGCTAGCCTGACCAACCATCACTCGTCTAGGAGTTTCAAAGAAATCCAAGTAAGTCAACAGAAAACAGAATAATTCACGTGAAATGAAGGGCGACGGTACCTTGTGGTTGTGTGCGCTTCCATAGCATGAAGGGGAGTAGCATATGTCAAAAGGGGATCATTCGGACCAAAGTACATCGGAACTTCAAACTCTAAATTTAACTGTAAAGTAATGGTTCAATGTTTAGAAAGGCTTTTCTTTAGGCAGAATAGAAAAACCACTTACCATAACTCTCTTCATAATATCATCACAGCGGCCATTGAGCTTTAAAGTAGCAGCACCATCTTTGGGCGTCCACTGAAGGTTGACAATATAGAGAGGCGGCCTTTCTTTCTTTGGCCGGTCCATACACCACAGCCATGGGTACCGCCTAAGAACCTTGAGACTTGAACCGAGACAAAGTATCATATCTGCTTTTTCTGCTGCCTTTGAGGCACCGTCCCAATTGATGGGCCATTTAAAATGACCCCTATAGAAAGTTGATTGCTTAAAGGCTTAGTTGCAGATTGTTAAAAATTGATCTACCTTTCACCAAAATGAACAATTGTGTCAAAAAGACTTTGGCCACATATGTGACACCGGCGACCAGTTGCATGACGATTGCGGTTTGTTTTTTCAGTGACATCAAATAACCTCAAAAATGGTCTCATTGGTTTACATCGTTTACATACTTCGATGAACATGTTTCCATGCACTTCAGAAAGGGCATATCTAAAACATTTAACAGAATTTGAGTCAATATAAAACTTTTAGAGAATGAATGTCTTAACATATTGAGATCATTTGAAACAGATAGTTTAACATTTTTACCTTGGAATTCCACTTCTCAGGTGAAGCCCATCACAATTTTGAGAAACGACGTGCTTCAGTTTTCCTTTTTTGAACAAAGTATATAGAGCCATGTGAGTGAAGGTTGGTTCAGCAGCTTCCAGGTTAAACTCTTCGACCTCTTGCCCTTTTTCAAGCAAAGTCCACACACCGTTTGGACCACGATAATCGGGTATATTTGCAGCAGTGCTGATACCAGCCCCAGTATAAACAACAAGGTACTTTGCCTTCTAAAAAAATCACGTTAAAATAAAATCAATCTGTTTCGTCAAAGACAGAATCTGCGTACCTGAATAGCCTTTGCCAGCTTATTGCAGTTTTTAGCAAGTTTCAAGGGAGAATCCTCGATCTCTCTTTTTCTGAAAATGAAACAATTAGCAACGGAGGGATTAATATATTTAAATCTTGGAGAGTACTCACCTATCTTCAACAATTTCTTTCTTTTTCAGTCTTTTTACTACATCCTTCACAATTTTAGAGTGTTTGGCAAATAGCTTGTCTTCTTCTTTGGTTCGTTTTGTTCCTTTTTGAGAACATCTTCTCACAATTTGTCCGATCCGTCTGTAAAGGTTACGTTTATTGATAGCTGCTATCGATGTACGATCCACCCTACGTCGGCGTAACTTTGCACGGGGGTCAACCTGGAAATTGAACAGATTTACATGAAAATCTTATCCTTGGAGGCAAAGCTTTCAAAAGTTATACCTCTTCCTCGTCGCTCTCTGAGAGATCATCATTGTCTTCATCTGACAAAAGGTCCTCTTCATCTTTGCTTTCATAATCCTCCTCCTTGTCTTCGACACCACTCATCCCTTCATCCTCCTGTACTTCATCCTTTGGGATCAAAAGACCCTCCTTGGTCTCAAAGCAAATATTTTCAGGTTTCAGTTTGCATTCTTTTTCTGAATTTTCTGATTTTATAATATTGTCTTCTGAGAATAATAATTTGACATCTTCTTCGTTGATTTTGATGTCTTCAATTTCAGGCTTGACATCTTCATCATTTGAGCAAGAATCCTCATCCTCGTCTAAAAATAAGTTAGCTTGAATGTCATCGTGAGAGACTTCCTCTCTCAATTCAGAGCTTTTTATTTTTCCTTCGTCGATTAGTGAATCTGCTTGAATATTCTCCTGGCAAGTTCTCTCTTTAAGTTCGTCGGCATGGTCTATTGCGTGTATTTCGTCGTCTGGATGGTAACCATTGCCTCTTATAGTCCCGTTACGGCTAAAGTTTAAAGCCGGGCAGTCGAGGTGGGCATCCGACGACATGGCTGGCTCTTGGTTCTACCAGCCCAGGCAAGTGGAGAGGGTGAGCAAATTGTCAAATAGTTGAGAACCAAGTGCGATGAAATTGACCATTCCAAATCAGGATTTGATTATCGTTTATGACCACAATACCATCTCTCTAAAATGTAACAAGACAATCTTATTCAATAACAACGATGGCGTTTTGAAATACTTTCTAAAGTAAGAGTTATACTTAAAGATAAAATGATTCTACCTGCGATGATGGGAAAGAAATCTCTCCAGGAACTTATTTCTTTTAGGCTTGATAATTTCCCATTACCCTAAAGAAATGTGGTGGCCAACAGTCTCAAAAAGTTTCTATTTTTGTTGACCGTCTTTTCACCGTTGCAGTCGGCCGCCAGACAAATCGGTTCGGTTCGGTTCTTCTTTTTTTTATACAGAGTTTTGTTTACAACAAAATTCTAAGAGGTTGCGTGATTTCTATGTCAGCTGCCAACAATTACTCAATTTTATTTACAGGATTATAAAACAAAATGCTTTAAATTAATTTCCAGATTTTCACTAACAAATCGACCAAAGTTCTTGTCATTTTTATTTGAATAAAAATAACTATTTAAATTAGCATGCAGTTGGAAATGTAAGTTGCTGAAAGACAATTTAAAAGTTCGTGAATGTCTCGTCTTGATTTTTAACCTTCTCTTTGGCAGCACCGTTCCTGTCAACAAAATATTTAACTTTTGCATGCATTTCTCAACACGCAGGCGCAAACACGTTTTGACATGCACGGTGCAGGTCAGCGCGTAAAACAGCTGCGTGCATGAATGCATGATTTTCTTTTTGTGTATCAATTCAATGTCACTTAGCTTTGGCTTTATGGCTTGGCAAAACTATTTACGTAGAACAAAAGCCAAAGTACATCAACTTTAAAAGTGATGTCAACAACAAAATTATTGGTAAGTAATCATAGATTTAGTCTATAAGCTTTTGCTATTCCTTAAGGGCTTGTCATATTTCAATTAAATTGTGTTTGAAAGAAGTCAATGATGGACATAGAATCCCTTGGTAGAATTTTTCCAAGTCGTAGAAACAGGCAAGACACCCTTATCTAACTATCACGAACAAAACCTGAAATGAAACAAGTCTCATTGAACAACTGAAAGCTATTCAAGATAAACATATTAAATGATTCACATCGTAAAAACACAGAGTTTTGATTTTTCAGGTCTGATTGAGGAGTTATTTTTTCAAGTGAGATACAATGTCTGACAGAGCCTCCAACTCCACTGGTGGTGGGGTTTCACAAGTCCAAATTGGTCACTACATTTTGGGCGAAACACTTGGAATTGGAACTTTTGGAAAAGTTAAAGGTAAGTGACTCTCTGAGCAAAATAATAAATTGCTTATTAATGAATAAATTTTTTTTGCTTCAGTCGGTTTCCATCAGCTTACACAGCACAAAGTTGCTGTGAAAATTCTGAACAGACAAAAAATAAAAACTTTGGATGTAGTGAGCAAAATCAGGTTTGCCAATAAATCATGATATTTATGTTGAAGACTTTTTATTTACATCTCAATTATTACACTTAGGCGAGAAATACAAAATCTGAAGTTGTTCAGACATCCACATATTATCAAGCTCTATCAGGTTAGTAACATTTTTGTAAACCCTTTCATATTTTTTAAAGCAAAAAATTATGTCTAGGTGATTTCCACCCCGACTGATATTTTCATGGTCATGGAGTATGTTTCTGGCGGAGAACTTTTTGACTACATCGTCAAACATGGCAAAGTAATGCAATTTTGATTTGAAAACTACTTTTCTGGTTTCAATGCCTCACAAGATTAATAAAATTAAATTCTATTTAATTTTTAGCTAACTGAGAATAGAGCTCGCAGATTCTTTCAGCAAATTATGTCTGGTAATATTTTATATTGCATCATTCAAACAATAACAAAATAAAAACTGGATAAAAGCAGTAAATTAATTAATTCAGCTTAAAAAAAATTTCGAGATTATCCTGAGCGAAAAAGGAGACAAAATTCTGTTTCCATTTTATAAAAATCATCCATGCCCATTTGAATTGAAAGGTTACAAGATTTCCGGCTTTGAAAAAATTGTAGCAGAATGAAAGTCTTTTTTATTTTATAGGCTGTTATGTTGATTAGTGATATTATTTTTCCTTTAATGAATGTGTTCTAACCTTATTAGGTGTTGAATATTGTCATCGCCATAATGTTGTACATAGAGATCTGAAACCAGAAAACTTACTTCTTGATCAAAGGCTAAATGTCAAAATTGCAGACTTCGGTAAGGTCTTCCTTCTACGACTTTAAATATACAAAATTGAAAAAATGCGTTTGAAGGGTTATCGAATATGATGCATGATGGAGAATTTCTTCGCACGAGTTGTGGTTCTCCAAATTATGCTGCCCCTGAGGTTATTTCCGGAAAACTGTATGCTGGACCAGAGGTGGACATTTGGTAAGCCAATAATTATGAAAAGAATGTTTGTCTCATTTTTTAGCTGCAATGAGCCTTATACCCTTCTTCGTTTCCGATAGGTCTTGCGGTGTAATTCTTTATGCCCTTTTGTGTGGCACTCTACCATTTGATGATGAGCATGTCCCAACTCTTTTTAGGAAGATAAAATGTATGTTTTTACTTTTAAGAGTTTTGCTAAAACCAACGAAAGCTTACTTAAGGTTTCTTTATTTTTAGCTGGGGTATTTCCTATTCCAGAATACTTGAATAAGAGTGTTGTCAGCCTTCTTTGTCACATGTTACAGGTTTCTAAGGATGCCAATTTATATCCAATTGCTAAAGTTATGTTAAAACAAGCTCAATTCTGTTTTCAGACTGATCCTATGCGCCGGGCTTCTGCAGAAGATATCCATAAACACGAGTGGTTTCAAAAAGACCTGCCGCCTTATTTATTTCCAGACTTGGACGTTGATGTTGCCCTCATTGATCATGAAGCACTTGCATCGGTTTGCGAGGTAAAATTCACTCAAACAAAAGATACGTACAAGACTTTAAAAAAATCAACCACCATTTAGAAATTTGGCACTCAGCCAGATGAGGTGCAACAAGCTTTGGAAAACGGAGACTACCATAACCATTTGGTAAGTAAGGTCAATTGTAAGAATCATTATAATTTAGTTGCTAATAAAACGTTGAATAAATGTTTAGGTTATAGCATACCGGTTAATTGTTGATAACAAACACATCGAGGAAAAGCATGCTATTGAAGAATTCAGGTGGGCTAAAATCAAACAAAGAGAATAGAATCTCAGAGGAAAGCTATAAGTTGGTTAAAAAATCAATAAAATTGTTAATTTTGTCTTCAGGGAGTTTATGGCAGCCCCAGTTGTCTCAAATGATCAAAATACCACCGGAGGTGATTCTTCCCTGACACCGGTTAAACCACATCCCGAAAGAATAGCTCGTAAGTTACTGGTCAATGAAAAGCTTTGAGCTACTAAAATTGCTTTTTCCTTTCCATAAAGCATTCAGTGAATCTGGACATTTGGACGGCAAAAAGACAGCTAAAGAAAAAACAGTTGGAGGGAATCCTATCAAAAGGGCCAAGTGGCACCTGGTAAAAATCACTTGTTTATAACTGAAGAATTTTGTCGTCAAAAATCTTTGTCCACTTTCTAGGGCATTCGATCTCAGAGCAGACCACAAGATATAATGAATGAGGTTTACAGGGCCATGAAAGCTTTGGACTATGTATGCTTGTTATTAAATTATTAAAATGAAATGACCAATGATTAAATCTGATTCATCAATTTAGGAGTGGAAAGTTATCAATCCATACCACGTTCACGTTCGCAGACTCCGTCCGATTGCAACAAATCAGTATGTCAAGATGTCCTTGCAACTTTATCAGGTACCAGGACTGGGATACGAAGACCTTACAGATTTTATTTAAAAAAATTTATGTTGAAAATAGGTTGATTACCGTAGCTTTCTGCTTGACTTTAAAAGCTTATTGAAATCTGACGAAGAGGACGTCGATGGAGTCATCAAAAAAACATCAACTGGTGAGTTGGATAATGTTACTGTGTTAAAACAGTTCTAGATTAAAAATATCTGCATCAATACAGATGGTGATGAGGTGAAAAAGTCGGAGTCAGATGAGGATAAGAACTCTGATTGCACACCTGATGAGCAGGTATGTTTAAATATAGAAATAATGTGAAAAAAGGCGCCTTTGAAAAATTGTGGTTTCTTTTTTATAGATTTCAGGTCATCAAACGATGGAGTTCTTTGAGATGTGCGCAGCACTTATTATACAACTTGCTAGATAAATTTCAAAGGCCTTCAGAAGATTACAAAGCTTACAAATGGGAAAATGTTGTTCCTTTATTATTATTGTGCTTTTGGTGCTTTTTGCACTTTTGCTTATGCTGATAAAGCTCCTATTCTCGAAATGTTTCAATTAATTTTATTCTTTTTTTTCGAAAATGGGATAGTTATTGTAAGATAAATACATCTTTAAATTATAGAATTTTTGCTTTGAAGTAGTGCACTGGCTAACTTTTTATTGCGTAGAAAGCCATGTCAGGAGAAAGAAGACAGCTGTTGTAATGTTTACATTTTTCCTTCCATGCATGAAATTTTTTTATTATTTCTAGGTTTTTTTCAAAATGTCTTGGTCAGGTGTGACTTTCTTATTATGCCTCTATGGCTTTTTAAAAGAGCTTCGTCCTTCTGAGCCATTTTTGACAGAATATCTGATTGATAAAAACTATGTGAATATTACATTACAAGAGGTACTTAAAAATGATTAAAATTTTGAAAATAAATATTCATAGTTTTTTTTACCTCAGGCTTATTTCGATGTGTACCCTGTGTGGACTTATTCCTATCTTGCTGTCTTGGTTGTTGTATTTCTGCTCACTGACTTCCTTCGTTACAAGCCTGTCATTGTGGTGGAAGGGTTTGCCTACATAGCCACATGGTGTCTCCTTGTTTGGGGGTCTGGTCAGATAATAAGTAATTTTAATTATCCAAAAATATTCTATTCAACTTCGTTTTTCCCCATCCAGGGGTCAAAATGATGCAGGTAATTTTTCAACCACATTTGGAAACTTTTGATGTGCTAGTAATTGCTTGAAAGCAAACCCTGGAACCACCAAGGATAAGATGGCAGATTCCAAAGGAAAAAAAATAAAGATAGTTCAAGCAAATTTGTTTTATTAATCAGGATTTTACCTTAATATTTTAGACCCCCTCCTGCACTTAAACAATGACCATTTTTATCACCACACCCTTTCATTGATCGACAACTTTAATCTGGTATTATTCTTTAATGATACCGTCTTCTATTCCCTTCAGATACTAGCCATATTCCTTTCCATTAAATGGCTAAATATTGATTCAAGCTAGACTGCCAAAATCATTGAGCAGTGTTTAATGTATATAAACCTGCCTCATCCTCCAATAACCAGTTAGTATCTCATTGGTCTTATTTCTCGACATTCAAATCTCCTCACATCGATTTACAGTATAATTAATGGGTAGAATCTTTGTTTTAGTTAATGCAATTTGCTTATGGGACTGCAACCTCTACTGAAGTTGCCTACTTTACCTACATTTATGCAAAAGTTGAGAAGAAGTTTTATCAAAGAGTCACATCTTTGACAAGAGCTAGCTTATTAATGGGGAGATTTTTGTCTGGTAGGTTGAAGAAGTACAAAATTCTTTTTCTTTATTGATCCCCTTAATATTTATTTTTCCTTAGGTTTCTTGGCTCAAATTTTCACATCCTTTGAGATCTTGAACTTTCATGAGCTGAACATTTTTTCCCTCATCAGTGTCTCCTTGGCCACATTTATTTCAATGATGCTTCCACCCATAAAAAAAAGGTAATTGAATTGAGAATGATGTAGAAAAAAGACAATTTTCTGACATCAAATATATTTCAGCATTTACTTTCACCAGAATAGAGGTTCTGAGGAGGTCATTGAACCTTTGCAAAGTGAAATTGAACATCAAGAAGTTTTGATTCCAACAAGAATTAATGGTTTGCCAAGATTATATATTTTACTTTTTACATTAATTATTTTCAAATAATATTTTTTCTCTTTTTACATAATCAAAAAAGATAATTTTCCTGCCCAATCTTCACATGAAAAAATCTTTAATGACTTCAAGCAAGCCTTTGGAAATGCAGGCGTTCTTAAATGGAGTCTTTGGTGGGCCCTGGGAATGTGTGGAAACTTCCAAGTGAGAAAATTATCATTTTAAGATGGGTTTTCTTTCCATGTCAAGTATTGATTTGTGTGAATTCAGGTTGGAAACTACATTCAACCTCTTTGGGAAACCATAGAACCTGTTGGGGAAGACCACTCCAACATTTATAATGGAGCAGTTGAGGCTGCAGCAACTTTGTCTGGTAAAACTCAATAATTTACATTTTCAAACTAAATTTTATCAATTTTTCATATAAAAGGAGCAATTTTGTCCATAATTTTTGGATATTTACACTTCAATTGGAGTCTTATTGGGGAACCTGTTTTGAGCTTCATCTCCTTTATCCAAGGGATTATCTTGGTATTTTTTTCCCCATTAATTATTTGATTGGAAAATGGACTGAAAACTTTTTTTCAGATCTACATTTCAATGACAAATCAAATATGGATTGCATATATTGGCTATTGGGGATTTAGAGCTCTTTTTCAGATGCTAATCACAGTGGCAAGGTATATTTTATTGGATTTATTTTTATTTTCTACTTTTCTTTTTGTCAATCAACCATTTGAGGGCAATTGTAGTAGAATAATAATGATCATATTGGGTTGACAACATTTAGATTTTTTCCCATAGAGCTGGGGAATGGCTACCATCTCTTTTGACTGTTTTGGTAAGGAGGGTAAGTGGATCTGTGTCCAGATGCACCTTCCATTTGATCTGCAATTATTTTCAAAATTTGGGGAACTGGTTTAGTTTCCATTTGTGGGTTGGGGACATTTACATCCAGGGGTTGGGTCAAAGGTCATGTCAAGGTCCGGGGTTGAGGGTGCAGGGGGACATTTAGATTAAAGCAATCCTACACCAGGTTAGATGCCTGGACATCTTATTTTATTTTAACATCATTTAAGCTATGAAGTTGCTCGAAATATTGTTGATGACAGCTATGGTCTAGTTTTTGGCTTCAACACCTTTCTGGCACTTTTGTTCCAAACTATTCTCACAGTTGTGGTGGCTGATGATGCTGGACTTGCTCTAGATCCCAGGACACAGGTTTGACAAACAATCTCTCTTTAAAAAATCCACCATCATGACAAAAAAGTGTATTTATTTGATAGTTTGTTGTATATGGAAGTGTATGGATTTTCATCGGCCTGATTTACCTCGGGATGCTCTTCTTCGATATATTTTGTAGAACTGAAGAAAATTCATTCAAAACTCGGTACAGGGTTGAGGGGTTATGGCTTTTGCCTCAGACTTCAACTGCTGCTTTTGATCCTGATTCACGAAGGGATGTTCCACTGGGAATGGTAGAGACACAATAAGCATTTCATTAGACTTTATATGCCTGACCAAATACTCAACAAGGCTGTTTTACTAGTTCAGGACTTGTAATTCTATTTTCTCGTTTATATTACAAGTTTCATGCTCAAATAAAAAGTAAAAAAAGCAACTATCATGTTATAACTATAAAACAAGTATGAGAAAAAGGTCATTTTTCCAGATTTTTCATTTCACACTCAGCCTGAACACCTCTGTATTGCCCCACACTTAAACTTGATGTCATTTGCATAGTTTAAATAGTGCAGTAACATTATAAACCATTATTCTGTTGTAAAAACAACAATCTCAGAAGCAAATTTTATTTGACATGATTTTTGAAAACTAAGCTATCACAATTTTGAAATCAAAGGGGTTTGAAATGATAGTTTGGGGCTTGTTTAAAACTTTAAAATATCTTTGATTAAAATATCCCTGGTAATTATTTCAACATTGTAATTCATCATTCTAGTCAAAGAATTTACAATGGAGTATTTCTTTCCTCTAGATTTTCTGACTTTTTTGGTATAAAAAGTAGTCCAATAAAGAAGGCTAAGTTTCCTTCATGTTTGTCTGTTGATCCATTTCATAGTCTGTCTTTTGCTCAACCCCTAGACCCTCTTCAAGTTGGCCTGTCTCTTCTTCCTCTCCTGCTTCTTCAAAGACTTCTTTAAATAGTTCGATAAATACAACTGCCGAATGGAAGCGGAAGAAGACTGCCAAAGGAAGGGTGACCCTCTGTTCAATCAAAGTTTGGTTTTAATGTGGAGTTTCAGCAATGAAGCTATCTTTATCAAACCTGAATAACAATCCAAGGCATAAATCCATAGAATGATGCCTCTACCAAACTTGCTCTTACTTTTTGGACCTCAAATGTAAAAACTAGCCACTGTGCAAGGTTGTATAAGAAAAGAAAGACTGTAACTTGGCGTCCTGGTTTGCTGAACTCCTTATCCTTGGGCATTTCCTGAAAGAGAAATCGCTTGATTTATATTATAAGTAGCAATCCAGGTCCCACCTGTGCCCATAATAAAATGGGGACTTCAACTGGGCTTAAATAATTCTTGAGCATGTGGTAAGTATAAACTCATCCGATGCATGACCTTTATTAGAGTCCTGCTATGGTCACTGCAGATTACTGTATTACACTGACTGAGGGTGCTTTGTTGATTTTTTTTGCAATCCGGGGTTGAAAAATTGCTGGCATGGGCCGGGGATTCAATCCGCAACCTTGTACCTTAATTCGCAGTCAGGTGCCTATGCAACTTCAGCCTAGAGGCTCTTGCATGATGATGGGACATACATATATATAATTTAAAGATAAATATGTCTAAAATCTTACCTTTGTTTTTAAATTTTCAATGAATGCAATTTGCAATGATATTTGAAAAATAGAAATGCATCCATTCACGATGTGAAGCTCATTTGGAAAGTTCAGCTAAAACATAAATATCAGAAATTTATCTACAATTGAATTAAACAAAAATTTAAGTGCATTATTGTGCGCCTTAAAGGATCCCAGGCCATTTGTTTGTTCTTTTAGGAGTTTCTTGGTGATTATTTTTTGATTTCACTCAGCCTGGAACTTGCTCAACAAATCAGGTCATTCATGAGTTTTTGTTGTTTGAAAAAAGAAAGAAGGAATTTCCAGTCTGTGGTTGTGTTCTTTACTTTAAGAAAAACCATTTTATTCTCATGATGATTCTTTGTGTGTACATTTTGAGATTTGGCAAACATGCATTTTTGTTATTTTATTCACTGACCATTAAATCCTGATGGTTGTAACGCACATGTGGATGCTGATAATATTTAAATTTTTGTTAGTTATTTCTTTTTTTGTCAGGTACGAAAGGCACCTTTTCCTGACAGGAAATCACATATTGATACCTTTTTCATGGCACGTACTCTAGGACATTAAACAGATAATCCAGAATTCTATCTATTTTTGTAACTGTGCCCTAACCCCACAATCGAATGCCTTAACAAATTGTGCCACAAAGGTGAATAATCTTTGGCATTTCATTTCCTTTACATTTCTTTCCAAGAAAAACTATTCTAAAAACTGGAATTTGACTCACCACTTCTGAATTTAAGGAGCCAGTAATAATTGTAAATATCATGTAAATGAATGAGAAAATAGAAGTGAATCTAAGCAAGGTCATATCCTAAAGTTAGAATGAAAATAATTATGGATTTTATTTAGAAGTGTCTTAGTCAAAAACTTACTAGGTCCATACTGATTGAAATGTGCTTATTTAAAGGTTTCAAATCAAGTTGTTGGATTTCTGCAAGACCAATAAAAAGTCCAATGATGCCAAGGGAGTTGATGAAGGAGTTGGAAATTTTAGACAATCTCTCAGATGCATCCTTAAAACAAAAAAAAATTAAATGTCGTGTGTGGTTTATATCATGTTTCCCATTTTATGACATATGATCTTGGTACAACTGTCCTTTGATTTGGCATATGTGCTGAAAAAATCTAAAAGAAACACGGTAAAAAAGTTGACAAATTTCTTTAGAAATCCATGTGTTTCTATGCTTCTAATGTAGTTTTTTCTGTTTGCAAAGTTTGGAATTCCACAGGTTATGTAGAAACGCAAAAAAAGAAAAGGTAGAATTAAAAAATAAGTTGTAGTTTTTCACAGTCCAGTTACTAAATAAAATCAGTAGAATTCCATAGACAAGGGCCAGAGAAGCACAAATCAATCACATTAAAAATCATTGAAGTAATAGTTTAGAGGAAATTTTTATTGAAATGCTTAGTTTTCAAAGAATACTACTCCAGAGGCATAGACTCAAGTTGACTTTTCTTCACATGAATTGTCTTGCTCTAAGTAAACAGTTCAGTCTCTCTTTTCTTTGGAAACAGACTTAAGTCCACCATCACATTCCATAAAAAAATGAAATATCAGAAAAAAATTCATGCTTGGCTACCTCAATGTGTTCGTGCACGTCCAAACCATAGAAAAGAATCAGGTTGATAATTGCAATTGTTAAAATGATCTATAAGAAGGAAAAAAATATCCATCATAATGAATTCCATGGAATTTCATTCTTATGACTCACTCCTCCAGCAACAGTTCCTTTTATACTATGGCTTAAATCTTTCCTTTCCAAAAACTTTTTTGGGCTTGGTTTTCGAACATGGTTGGGCTTGAGATGAGGAGAATTGGGACTATAAAATATGTAAAGAAAAAGGTAGGGAAGGATGATTTTTTTCATTATACAAACCTGATTCCAATGTGATTTGACATTATAAACATAACACTGGCTCCAATGAGGGCAAATTCGATAATAAATGGATACAGGAAGGGAGTTGTACGCTCAATGGCATCCCCCTGTAAAAAAAGGAAGGTACATTTTCAGCTCTTTTTCGTACATTGAAGTACACTTTTATGCATGTTCTTTGTGGGTTTTTCCCATAGACATTTAAGATATAGATGGAGCACCAATGGCAGGTTTTTTAGCCTTGAAAGTTTGAACAAAAATTTAAGAATGTAAAAAGTTGGAGCTTTAAACTTGGGAGGAGTTCGAACCTTATTGTAAGGTTCTCTCATCTTTGCAAAGCTTGTTTATATTCTCAAATCTTTGCCAAGTTTGAACTTTCGAGACCTCAGAGCATGAGAATCTGTCTTTATTGTTTTTATAAACCCAACATGTAGTAATTTTCTTTCCTTTTCTTCTTCAAAACAGATGAAATTTGTTTTACACCTCTTTCTTTAATATGTGCTCCGTCTATATCTTAGATGTCTATGGGTTTTTTCTTACCAAAATGTCATGCCTCAAGTGATTGCATTCAGTTTCTGCTAATTCTGCCTCTTTGATTGCATCAAGAAATGAATTACACTTTTCATCAGCGTGGCCATGTGACTCTAACTGAAAAAAAAATAAAAAATGTACTTCGCCCAACATGGGGCTCCAACCCACGCCCCTGAGATTAAGAGTCTCATGCTCTACCAAAACTTCAATTCATTTCTCCACCCCGACCCCAAAAGGGGCGTTCCTGCGTTTCTTTAGCTCATACTTACTGTTCGGTTTGCCACTTCAATGTTTTTGTTCTGATGCTCATGCTCTATCTCTGATATTTCTTCCAATGACTCCTTGATAAGTGTTCTTATCCATAAAATTATGTTTGTAGCCACCACGTGTAGGGTACCATACCTAAAAGACAAAAAAAGTAAAGTATTTTTTCTATTTAATCCCTTGCTGGCCTGAGCTTTTCAATCCAAGTCTTGTTGGGGATTTGAATATAAACTTTGTCCTGGACCTGATCAGAAGACAGTTGAAAAATGATTCAAAGCAAACCCAGAGGCCGGACCCCAAACCTTAGCTACTTTTGCTCACCCAGTGACAACCCAAATCTGCCTATTGTGCTTGTTTCAGTGTAAATTTGTACCTGTTAACTAGTTGGTACCACAGAAAATTTAGCCTGGGATAAGTGAAAATCACAAAAGCCTGGAGGACAACAAAGGTAATCATCAGAAAGTTGTTGATTCCTATGAAAATTTGTGTCTATAGTATGAAAAATAATTTGTGCTTTGAGTTTTCCCCAAATGTAGTTTTTCCACCAATATCTTCCTAAATTCATATCCCCAATAATCATGGGTCAATAAATTTCAAAAAAAGTATTGGCTAAGCTATCCTAACCTGACTCTACAGGGTTGAACCAGAACTGACCCAAATTTTGGGAAACATTGGGATTTGGGAAGATGTTGGTGGGAAAAGTGCATTTGGGAAAAACTAGTAGTGTCAAACTTATTTCATTTCACCTTTGGTGACATGATAGCACTTGGACTCAGGATGCTGCTCAAAAAAGTCAATTATTTGTAAGGTTAGGTAAATGAAAGTTCCAATGCCAAAGATAACAGCTCCAATGCGGATCGTGAGGCTACCATGGCTCTGAAATTAGTTCCAGTAGTTTTTGAGACATTGAAAGTGAAATCTTTTCCTTTACCTACCTTTTCATTCTCAATCACAATAGGCTTTTCAGAGCTGTAAATCCTAGCAACAACTACTTGGTAGATGACAAACAAAAAGTATAAGTTGGAGACAAGAAAAAGGTAGATGAAGTAGCCACCAATTTCAAGATGTTCCTGAAAAAATGTTTTAATCCAATCAATTCAAAAAAAACTTTCAGACATGGGTACATCTAGTCAACAAATATCTTAGGTGTCTGAAGTGTGTGGACCCATCTTGAGATTCTTGTACCTTTTTACAATGTAGACACTCTTAGACATGCCATAAATATCAAGACGCACCCACGTCATATTACATTTAAAAAAGTACTTTATTATGGTATCGTAGCATACGCTCATTTGCCCTCTTTTTCATGCTACGATATTTTTCACTTTTCACGGTCAAGTTCTTTTCAAACAGGCTGCCATTGTTTAGCTTCCTTTTCCCCTTCAGTAATAAAATCACCTAAACAGGCTGCCGTTATTTTCACTCCCGCATTTATTTCCTGCCAATATTCTACCCTCTTCTAAGAGGTCAGACATTTCTCGATCCGATCACCTTGATCCGGTCTTCTCCTCAATTGTGTATATAAAGTATCACCTTCCCATTAATAAACAGTTCATTATTGACTCTTTTCTTGATTGGGAATGTCTCCACTGGGAGTTCAGCTCATTACAATCGCTTCTCCTCCTCTCTCCACTTCCGCTCCGACGCCCGCAGCACCGAACGCGCTAATGGTCCTCTTTGCAAGTCTTGCCCATTAAAAGCAGACTTTTTTGGAGGTCCATTTTTTTGTACTTTTTTCTGTGGTTTACCCCCAGGCAAGATCTGAGCCCGGGTTGCAAGGATTAAATTCTGTCTTGCAGCCACATGACCACCTTAACTCCCTATATTTGTACTCTTTTAGAATGTAGGCACTCTTTGAAATACTGCAAATATTATGTCTGTTCTCATATTACACTCTAAAGACTATTCCATTAAAAAAATACCTTGCCATTAATTTTCTTCTCTTTTAGAATGTAGACACTCTTAGACTAGCTTTAAATATCAAGATGAAGTGATAAAAAATGCATCCACATCCATCCCTATAACCTCTGCCATTGTGAGGCTTTACATAAGTGTTCCCAAATGCCCAAAAAAACTTTTATGACTAAGAACATTGTATTACCTTGAACTTGGGATAGGTGACCAATTCTGTAAAGCTGAAGGCAACATAAACACAAACAAGAATGGTGGCATACAAAGAAGCCACAGAGGAACCAAAGAAGGTCAAGGATTCCTTGTTCCAGATCTTTGGATCAAAGATCATCTTCAGGTAGTGAAGTCGGTAGAGTAGAGCTAGAAAATTCACTTTGACTTTTTTTAAATAGACTTTTTTTCGCTGAAAAGGATAAAGCAGAGGAATAAAACTCTTTTTTTTCAATCAAAAACCGCAACGTATCATTTAGAATATGAAAAAAAATGTTTTTGAATGGACAGAAAAGACCTAACTATGCCATTCAACTGAAAAAGTATGATGTAATTTAAGTAGCTGAAATAGTTCAACAAAGACCCTTTGAATGACAAAGACATGATTTGCTCCTAACTAATTACATGCAACATGAATCAGAACTTTATACTGAAGTGTCTTCAATCAAAAAACAAGTAACGAATATGCAACAATTTTTAAATGACAAGGAGAAAGAAAGAAAAAATCTTACATCTGATTCAAAGAGATATTTGATTGAACAGAAAATATTTTTAAACAGATTGATATTCACTTGACTTTGTCAGTTACACAAGTGCTTCTAAGTTCTATCAAAATTCAGATTTACATGTGAGAGAAAAAATAAACACAGTCTGGTTTTCATCCTTTGTAACATTTTATAGATTGAAAAATAGAAATAATGTTTTTTTAAACTAAAAAGCCTCCCATTTCACAGTTCGATCAACCATTCCTAATAATCAGTTTGCAAAATAATGTAAAACTTTTTTTAAAAAAAAGAGAAAAATTTGCTGAGCAAGAAGATCAGTTTTGATATGAAATCTGATAAGTCGTTGAAGGATGGAAAAGTATCAGTTGTAACCTAATTTGACCATTTTTCCTGCATTGAAAAAAGCAGTCCATCCTTTTGCTCTTATTTCAATTTTCAATGAATGGTCTCTGAATTTTCATGAATTGTCAAAACAAAACATTGCTTTCAATTAGTACAAAAAGGAAAGATTTTGATCGCAAAACGGATTTACGATCTAATTAACAAGCATTTTAATGACAACACTAAACTTTTAATCCACAAAAGATCAAAAGGGGAGGCCCCTCACAGAGATCGGCTTTCAGTTTACGATACAAGTATAGAATTTGGTGGATTCAATTATTTTCTCTGATCAGATACAAAATAAAGATAAGCCATTTTGGTTGATTTCTAAAGAGGGGCCACAATTATCTTTAAAGCATTTTCGAAGGCAATCGAATGGCAACGTTACCGTTTGAAGTCTTTGGCAAATAGCCCTGTCTCAATCGGGGGGCATTTCTGGCTCCCGAAACCTCTGAAGCCGTTGAGATTTGGGTGACGTCAACGACCGCATCGGGATCAGACCGATAGTGGACAGGCGTTCCATTCCTTTGGGATCGGGGCGAATCCATGGTCGACCCTAAAAAGAGAGTTGAAGTCAAGTGTTTCACAAAAATCTTTATTTGATTCTCATACCTTGAAGTGAAAGTTTCAATAAAAGGGAACACTTGTCGGAGTCAAGCGCTGGCTAAAAACTAAAGAATAATATATTTAATTTTCCTGCACAAATTGACACCTGTCAATTGTTTTGTATTTTTTCCACAACAGCCAACCATTACCAAGTCTCTGTCGATCGACTTTGGACTGAGACGCAAGACTGAAGGCAGGCTGAAGCCCTGAAGGAAGGAAAAGAGCTGACGCTGAGCGATTGCCGCTTGCCGTTTGCCGATTCAGCAACTAACGAGGCGGAGTTCCATGTCCAATTCCATAGTCCATACTTTATTCTTGTGCCACGAGTGAGAGTGAGATGCAACCTCCATCATGCAATAGGTGAAATTATTCCGGTCAACAAAAACCCAAAAGCCCAAAACTTACCGTCTTCAACACACTTACTTCTTAAAAGTATTGAAAATTTTGTTTTGCCAGTTCTGTAATAAGTGATTCTGTTTAAATTTCGTAGCACCCTAATTTTGTTATTTCCGTGAGGTTTTATAAGGCGGAACCGTAGACATTACATATCTAGACTGAGCCTCCCTGCCCACTGCAGGAAAAATTGCACTTTGGGTTGAGCAACAGCTGAATCCTTGAGGCCTAGCTGGGTCAGCTGTTGGTAACCCAAAATTGATTTTTATGACCCTTTCTCCGTCTCTCTACCCGACCTCTATGGGCGGAACTCTTCAGGAGACAGCCGACACAGACACTCGACAGTTCAAAACAAACCAAAAATCCAAAAAATTTCTCAATCCGGATTTTTCCGGGAAATTGTCTCGATCTGCGCGGAGGCTGAGGCTGATAAAACAAGTTTGTGCGTCTGTCCGCATGCTCCGCTAATTACTTCACGGTAAAAAAATCTTCCGTTTTCAGCTATTTCCCTCGATTTTCTATGTCCTCAAATTATCACAAGGTAGAAAATAAGTAGAAAAAGGAAGATTTCAGCTGAAAATCAAAGACTTATATTATGTGATAATTTGAGGACTTAGAAAGCAAAAGATTTTTTTAAAGTGTTTGCCTTTGAGTAATTATTGTTATTCATTTTTGCATATGATTAACAGGGACACTGTAACCTGACATCCTGGGCATTTTTTCAAATTGTTGTCTTGGAGCTGAAGTATTTGAGCTCAAAGTGCACCATTTTCCCCCAATTTATTTTTATACATTTTTTTTGACATAACCAAGTGTCATGAAAAGAAGAGTTTTGTAGAGGAACATCAGGTACACTGCATCTCAACATCCTGTGCATTTTTTTTAAATTTTTTGTCTTAGGAGATGAAATATTTGAGCCGGAAGTGCAAAGAGTTATGGTCAGGTGACTCTATTTGTCCAACATACTTCTATACATGCTTCTTTGAGAACCTAGTGTAATGAAAAGAAGAGCTTTCCAGAGGAACATCAGGTACACTGCATCTCATCAACCTGGGCATTTTTATTAATTTTTTGTCTAGGAGCTGGAAGTGCAAAGAACTATGGTCAGACGACCCAATTTGCCCAAAGTACTTCTATACATGTTTCTTTGAGAACCAAGTGTAATGGACAGCAAATTTTTGCTTAGTAACATCAGGCACACTGCATCCTCAAACCCTGCGCTGCCCTTCCATTATTTGACCTCGGGTCTACCCTGAGGATCTTGGTATTTTGGTGGACGAAAAATTGCTAACTTATTCATGTAAGGTATACTATATGGTGCAGATTCCAATAAAATCTGATCAAATTAGTCATTACATCTCAAATTATGAGATAAAGTAGCTTGACAAAATTTAAAGTGAATGAGTGGTACTTAGCTTGTGCTTTCCAGACAAAATCATTTGTTATTTGAAAACCAACTGTGATTAATAGCAGATTTTTGCTTAACAACATCAGGGAGACTTCAGCCTGCAACCCTGGGATGTTTTTTTCAACCCTGCAAAGTCCTTCCATTATTTGACCTTGGGGTCTACCCTGAGAATCTTGGTATTATGGTGGACAAAAAATTTCTAAATAATTCATGTAAGGTGG
>Ga0194133_10002368_pt1 | contig 29373 bp, 22 predicted proteins | sample TA2KigOf40mmetaG_FD_155448 | JGI IMG/M metagenome (GOLD analysis project Ga0194133, IMG submission 155448) | Freshwater microbial communities from Lake Tanganyika, Tanzania - TA2015055 Kigoma Offshore 40m | ecosystem: Environmental > Aquatic > Freshwater > Lake | place: Tanzania: Lake... | reverse complement strand
TGTCTCAACAAAAACCCCTCCTTTTAACCAAAATGGTAATTATTGCCAATGGTGGTGCTGACGGGTTCAGTTTTGGGTTGGGTTTGAGTTCGGGTTGGGGTTTGCATTCAGGTTGGGTTTGCCCAGCCCGACCCTGATCCCAAAGCCAATACCAACCCCCGAACCTGATCCCAATGGCAACACCGACCCCGAAGCAGTTTCTGACTCTGGAAAAGTGTGACACCTGACAGGTTCAGGTTTGGTTGGGTTTGGGTTAGGTTTGAGCTCAGGTTTGGATTAGGGTTCAGGTTGTTTGCCCATCCCTACCCCGATCCCAATGCCAATCCCAATACCGACACCAACCGTAATGTCAGAATTGATTTGAATACTTTTAGTCTACTCAGGAAACAAACCACAAGTATGTAGCTTTATACGGATACCAGAAGCTTAAGTGCTTAATATTGCAAAATACTTTTTCCACCGATTTCATCGCATTTCCAACCTTAATTTCGTATTTAATGGGATGAAACCGTTACACAAAGTAAATTGCCGAAAGTTGTGGCAAAATCTGGGTAATTAAAAGATAGCGTCGGAAAGAGAAGGATAACACGGGAAAGCGGATGTTTTCTCTTGAAAAAAAGTGAGCATCTTAAAGCTATGCAAAGCACCGGAAAAGTTCTACGATGAGGAACGCTGAACGGGAATTTTTACAGTGTAAATCTGCTTCTTTATGGATAACTACAACTAAAACTTGAAGTGTCACAACCGGATAATCCCAGACCCGAAGTCTGTACAAAGGAAGTAGGTACCTAACTATAGGACTGTGCGCCGCGTGGGTTTTTCGGTGTTGAGTACTTATTGTAACCTTGGCTTGGCTGATTGTCAAAGTAGGCCGCTGCGACTTGGTACTTTTGATTAATTTGAATCCGGTAAGCTTAAAGTGACATTTCTTTTCTCTGGACTAGATAAAGTAGATTGCCTAAACGATTAATTATTGTTTTCAGATTTTGTTGAGGATCCAACATGAGTATTTTAACAGCTGTGAGCTCCCTAGGTAAGACTCTCTCCAACAAGCTTGATGGGCTGACCGAGATCCAGGGTCCAAATTGGAAGGCCAGTCTCAAGATACCTGAAAGGGATCTACGTAAGAAGACTAGCGATGTGACAAACACAAAAGGAAATGAATTTGAAGATTTTTGCTTGAAGCGTAAGAAAATTTCTTGGTTATATTAATCTTGGCTGTTAGGAAAACTTTGTTTTTAGGTGAACTTCTTATGGGGATCTTTGAGAAAGGATGGGAGAAGCCATCGCCCATTCAGGAAGCCTCGATACCTATTGCTCAGACCGGAAGGGACATCTTGGCAAGGGCTAAAAATGGAACTGGAAAGACTGGAGCTTACACCATTCCCATTATCGACCAGATCGATGCCTCTCAAGATCATATTCAGGGTGATTCTTTGCGTGGCTCTCCATTTGACATTCAAATTTGTTTGCTTAAAGCCTCTTTAATTTATAGCTTTGATAATTGTACCTACAAGAGAGTTGGCTTTGCAGACGTCTCAAATTGCAACGGAACTGTCGAAGCACATGGGAATCAAGTAAGTTTACAGTTGGGAAAAGTTTTGTTTAGCAGTTTTATTGTGTCACTCTTAAATTCTAGAGTTATGGTCACGACGGGTGGCACAGTGCTGAAGGATGATATTATGCGCATCCTTGATAAAGTTCACCTGGTGGTTGCCACACCAGGGAGAATACTTGATCTGATGGAGAAGAAGGTGGCAAAGGTAAGCTTTTTGCCGCTTAGCTGCTTATGATTCTTGTTACCCAAGGCCCATCTTAGGTGGACCATTGCAAGGTTTTGTGTCTTGATGAAGCTGACAAGCTTTTGTCCCAAGATTTCCAGGGAATGCTTGATAAGCTTTTGTCATTTCTTCCTCAAAAGAGACAGGTTTCCAAACTTTACAAAGTAGTGGCCAATGGCTCAGAGCTTTCTAATGTACTATTTAACTCTTTAAGATACTCCTATTTTCCGCAACTTTTCCTCTCACTGTGGAACACTTTATGAAAAGTCACATGAGTTCCCCTTATGAGGTCAACTTAATGGATGAGCTTACATTGAAAGGGATCACGCAATATTATGCTTTCGTACAGGTATATCAAAGTAAATGTGCTTGACTTTGCAAATTTGTCATAAACTTTATATTCTCTGAAGGAAAAGCAAAAAGTTCACTGTCTGAACACCCTCTTTTCCAAGCTCCAAATCAACCAGTCCATCATCTTTTGTAACTCGACACAGCGTGTTGAGCTTTTGGCCAAGAAGATCACAGAGCTTGGTTTCAGTTGCTTTTACATTCATGCCAAGATGGCTCAAGGTCACAGGAATAGAGTATTCCACGACTTCCGTAATGGTATAGCAAAAAATAACTAAACCTTTGAGGTCCAACTATTATTAAATTTTCTATCACTCAGGTTTGTGTCGAAATCTGGTTTCCTCCGATCTCTTCACCAGAGGGATTGACATACAAGCGGTTAATGTTGTCATTAACTTTGACTTTCCCAAAATGGCTGAGACCTATCTTCACAGAATTGGCAGATCAGGAAGATTTGGGCATCTTGGTATTGCAATCAACTTGATCACCTATGATGACAGGTTCTCGTTGCACAGGTAATTTAAAACTTCAATGTAAATCGTTCCTTTCAACTAAACTGATTCTCTTCACATTCACAGAATTGAACAGGAGCTTGGGACAGAAATCAAGCCTATTCCCAAAGTGATTGACAAGAGCCTTTATGTTGCTGAATTCCACCAAGAAAAGGACCAATGTCAAGAAGAGAATTAAGTGCCTGTTTTCCAAATTATGTTACGAACTATCTAAGCCTAATGACCTTTTTCACTTCAATGAGTTGGCAGTTCAAATGTTATCCCTCAAGTAACATTTATTTTGTTTAAGTATGACTTGACCCACTTAATGTTAAGAGCTATTAGTCTCAAACTAATTATTTCAGTACACCTGTTCTCCCAATCTGTTTGTGCAATTAACTAGTGAGACTCAATTTTAAATGATGGTTGTGTGGGTTAGGCAAGTCTTTTCTCAAGCACCAAATGTTTTTGAGATTACCTATCTCAATGTCTCTGCATGGTCCTGGTCTCTGCCTGCCTATGTAATGTAACATTTGGTTTAGAGACTCTTCGTTTTTTTTACTTATTCCTTATCAGCTTTAGGGCTTTCTTTTGGTTTTGAATATCCTGATTGTGCTGTGAGTTAAACCTTCATTTATGGAGTATATTACCAGTTTGGGTCTTGTCAGAATAAAATTGTTATTAAAAAAACAGCTTTGTACTGTCTTTTCGATGGACCAGGCGGGGTTTGAGGTTTGTACCTGCAAATTTCCGACCAAGCATATTAAAGGGACCTGAGCAGATTCAACTTTTTGGCAAGTAAGCTTTTAATATTTTGCAGGGAAGGTAACAGGCTTGGATGATGTCCCCCCTTTATTCTTAATCTTATTTTAACCTCCCATGTTAAGTCCTTTTTTTGATCTTTTTCTGGTTTCTCTTTCAGGTTCACACAACCGTCCCATACAAGAAAAGAATCAAAACTGGACTGTTTTCTGATATAATGGAGCATCTTTATAGGCCTGAGAACAGTACAAAAGAGGGTGGAATCTGGTGATGGGTCGGGTCAGCCATTTATGGTTTGGGTTAGAATTCGGAAAATTTCCCCTAAAAACGTCAAAGTTTTCAATTTTTTCCCTTCGGGTCGGGTCGGAAAGTACCCGGGTCAAAGCCGGGTTGGCCTCTTATTTACTGCGGGTCAAAAGTAAGCTCGGGTCGGGTCGGGTCAAGGCCCATCTCTAGTGGAATCTCTTGATCCCTGTTGAGGAGGAGAAATAGTGCTACTGCAGGAAGTTGAAACATAGCTTGGCAAAACAAGCTTGAAATGATATTTAAGGTAAATCTTTAAGAATGTGAACATTTCCATTTTTATTACATCTTTTATTTTTCCACCTCAAATTTTGGTTGCTTTTTTGTCATTTAATGTGTTTTCAATAGCATCATTTTTTTCTTGCAATAAAAAATCTCAAAAGATGTTTTTTTAAAGCAAAGCATCCAATTTTTAACTTTGTTTGGATACAAAATATTTTTTTCAAAAAAAAAAGCTTAATAGTCAATTTTTCATTTTCACTTTTATTTAGAAAAGCTCAACTCGTTGGTGTTTTGCAGCTCAACCTGGTCAAGTCTGGATACTTTGGAGCAGGATGATCGAGTCCCACTGACATCTTATCATTGGTGACTTGCCACTACTATGGTTGTCATCTTCAAGTGTTTTTGTGGCTGCAAAATCCTGAGACATGGTGTTCAAGTCATGGGACAAATTATGCCTCTAATCAGCATTGGATTGCTTGTCTACACTTTCACCCTGAAAAACTCTTTAGAGATCTGTAAGTTTTTCATATACACACCTAATTGACCTTTTTTTCAAAAAAAAATATAAATTTAGGGCTTTGCCTGATCTATGCAGTCATAAACCTGGGAGTCAATCTCTTTCTTATCATGGGATGCAAAAATGACCTTCCGCAATTTTTTCTACCTTGGCTTTCATGGGTCCTCCTCTGCATTATTCTTTCCACCAGCTTTGCTCCTGTTTTAATCCATGCAGGTAGAACAATAACTGGGTTTCATCCCCAAAAAAAGTTGAATTTTTTTTATTCCAGGCCTTCACATCAAGACTTTGAAGGATGACAGATCCATGAAATTCATTGTGTATGGAGGAATACTATTGTTAAAATCATGTTGACTTTTGAAAAATTCCTTGTTTGAATAATTCTCGAAAAAAAGGATTTTTTTTTCTTTAAGGTATCGATTTTTTCTTATGGGCAGGAGTTTTTTCACTCTATAATGAGATTCGACTATCCCAGATTGTTTTGGAATCTAGTCAGGATGAGACAGGTAATTACTGGGCAGTATCCAGGAATTCTACTATAAAATAACTATTATCCTAGTACACGCTCATTTACTCTCTTTTTCGCGCTACAATATTTTTCACTTTTCAAGTTCAAAGTTGTTTCAAACAGGCTGCCGTTGTTTAGCTTCCCTTTTCCCTTTCAGTAGTAAGTCCAGCTAAACAGGCTGCCCTTGTTTTCACTCCCACACTTTTATTCCCGCCAATAATCTACCCTCTTCTAAGAGGTCCGATATTTCTTGATCCGATCCCTCCTTTATTTTTGGTATATAAAGCATCTCTTCCCCTTCAATAAACAGGTCAGTGTTGATTCTTTTCTTGATTGGGAAGGTCTAAACTGGGATTTTAGCTCAATGATCATGTCTCCTCCCGTTTCCGCTCCGTTATCGCATCCATACCGACGCCGCAGCTACTATCATCTTTTCACTATAATTAGAATTAAAGTAAAATTTCCTTTAAAATATACCTCAATGACTTTAAGCCAAAACCTTGAATAACTTTTGTTTGGCTGACATTTCTTTAAAAGGATGCTTAATTCTTAGGATGTTTATCAACCATAGCCCCCCAAGGCTTTTGTCCAAATATTGAATCAGTCCTCTTAATACACAATTATTATTTCATTTATTCTTCAACCTCCCTCAATTAATTTTTTGCCTAAGACATAATTTTGAATCCCCATCAGCTTCACCATGCTTAAGCAACAATAAAACTTGGTAAAAAATAAATTGTTCATAATGTTCCAGGGTGTCCTGATGACCTCGATCAAGAAGCCCCCGAAATACTAAACATTTCTGAAACTTCAAGTGACGAACCTCCGTCCTATGATGTGGCACTGCAACTTCAAGAAACAAAGCAACTATTTCCACCTTCCTACCAATCTATTGCGTCTCGAAAAGAATCGTCTATAGACTCTGCTTTGAAACTCTACAAATCTAGATGATATAAATCACAACTTTATTAAAACAAAATATATCGTTGATTGTTTCAAACAAGAATAGGGAAGATCACACTATAAAGGACATTTGCATTGCTTAGTCAAAAAAAACCTCTTCTGCTTTTCTTAAAAGCAAGGCAAATTAAACTTTGAAAGGGATACAATGACATTGGTTGATAACTTCTAAACTTATCACAACTATTATATTGCAAAGGGGGAGGCATCGTCGAGGGCATCCCAGACAAGATTGATTAGTTTCCGGTATAATATTGACGATCTGTTGTCTGGTTTACAAATATTCATATGGTTAACATTTTTCACAGGGTAGAATTCGCCATAGCCTGGAAAAATGGAAAAAAAGAATTGAAAAATCAAAGAAACTTTATTGAAGTGGATAACAAGTTTACCTGGATTGGAGGATCTAGGTGGGACAAAAGTAAAATCCATCCCCATGTAGGGTGTGGCTGCAGTTTCTCCGAAACTTATTACTTTAAGATGATTCTCCTGGGCCTATGTGTAAATGATACCTTTAATATTTTAAATCCTTCAATAGTCAAAAAAAAACTCACAAGATTTCTGAATGATTGATTAAGACTGCACAGTTGTGGAGAGTTGGCCTCCAGATCTTTTACTTCAGTGGAAGGGAAAAATAAAAATTTTGAAGTGGCGCTTAGCTTAGCCACCTGACTGCCTGCATGAGGAGTAGAGTAGAAAATGACACCCTTGGTATTTTTGACAAATTGAGCATCAGTATCACAGCCACTTTCTGAGGCCTTGGTTAGCATTTCTTTGATGATTAGCCCTGAGATAAGAAACAGCTTATGTAACAGAAATACCAAAAAAGAGGTTATATGCATTGCTTACCTCCCATCGAGTGGCCTACAAATATCACAGGACGTCGACCAACTCCACTCTTTTTCAACTTTTGAAATATATCTTCACTTCTCTCAGAAAGGCTTGTCTTGAAACTCTCTGTAGGGCTGAAATGAAACGAAGAGAATAAATGGATGAACAAAATTAATCTTAAAAGAATACATTACCAAGTATTTCCCCATTGACTAAGGTATGTATCAAAATCAACACCGAGTACTCTGACATGATCGTTGATTGCAGACTCTGAGCCTAACCAATCGCGTGGCCAACAATAACTGTAATCGTCTGAGCTATACGCAATAAGTCAAGGTTGTATTGTGAAGCGGAAAAAAATTACACAAAAAAGTACGGTACCTTGATAGTTCTGGGCTTCCCCATTGTCTCTCATTGTGAGGATCAGCCTGCCGCCATGAGTAGAAAACCCCTCCTAAAAGGCCATGTACAAATACAACCTAAGGAGGAAAATTAGAAATTTAGGAGTAAAAATCTTTTAAATATCACAAAGAATCGAAAAAATTTAACTTACATCTATGCCTATATTGCTCAGTTCATTTTTATGCTGAACATTTCTATCGTTTGGCAGCAGAAGATAAATTCCAGGGAAAAAAGTGAAACCAAATGCTTGATCTAAATTGCAAAGAGCTTTTGTGGCAGGCAAGGTGATCTAAAAATACATAAACTTGTGAGTATATAAAAATGGTCAAGGGCAAGGCAAACGATTCTTACCAACAGATTTGGACTTTGTTTCCATTGAGCTAACAATCCGACCCAACCGGATTGCCAAATTGAAAAGTGAGTCTCGCTAAACAAGCTCATATTGGCAATAATTTTTCCGATAATGGATTTGATTATTGGAGAGTTTGGAAATTCATTGACAATCTTTTGAAAAATTGGTAGGCATGAAAAGTCTATCATTTTTCTGCAATGACTTTCTATTGTGGAATGACTGAGTAGGGCTTGCAAGCAATAAGTAACTATAGTTTCAGCAGAGTATCTTCTCCTAGGAATAGAATGCATATGGTGGGAATCTCGTTGAAATTCTAGACCGATGTCTATGTCGTTAATCAAATCATCATCAGAACCTGTCAAAATGTCCATTTCAATTTTTTTACACGTTCAACTGACAGCATTTGAAGTACAAACCAGGAACATAATTTTCCAAGGCAGTTGTTGTGAAAAATTGTATGCAGTTATGCACAGATTCTTTGGGCATGGACCTCAGGAGCTGCTTGAATAAACTCTGCACAGAGCTATCTCTTATCCACTGGGGTAATGGAGGTGGTTTCAGAAAAAATCTCAAATCTACATTCTTGATGCGTGCTAATCCAATTGCTGTTCTCATGCTGGAGCTTTGAGCAAGTTGCCTTATTTCTCCATCACTAAGATATTTCCCTAATTTTGCCAGATCTCTTACTGCTGAAAGGTGTTGCTCATAGTCGCCCTAAAATCAACACCAAACTGTATTAAAAGTGCTCGAAATGTGTGTTATTCGCAGTGACTGACCTCGTTTGCTTGGTGCAGCAATTTCCAGGGCTTCCTAAGGTGCTTTGGAATCATTGACTTCAGTTCACTTTTAGCCTCAATCGAATCCACTGGCAAGCAAATAATACCTTTGTGATGAGGAAGCTCTACAAAATTTTCATCTGCTTGCAAAGTAGATTTGTTGATGTTCGAAACAACTGCAAGTCCATTTTTCGTCCTATTCAAAGTATAAGTTTGCCAAACAAAATAGCTTCCACTAATAAAAAGTCCAGTTGTTCCCATTAGCTTCATTATTTTTCTTGTATTCGGAATAGTCTGCGGGGTCAAGGAGCGAATTCCAGGTCTTGCCATAGCTAAAGATATTTTATCACTGAATCGAAAATTTCGGAGGCTCGACTGAATTCTGGTTCAAGGCAATATTCTATTTTGAATTTGCGTCATTTTAAAATTCTGTCACCTCACTGCTGCACGATAAAATGTAGCGCATTTACATTTGTTTTTGTTTTTTTACTCGTCCTATGTGCGCAACAACTTTTTGCGCGCTTTCGAAATAGGCTGGCAGAAAACAGAAAACCGTCCATATGTCTCCACCCAAAGCATGCACGTCAGCTGACGTCGTACGATCTCTAGCAGCTGACTTTGAAGTACAAGCTTACTAAAAATAGATTATTTATCACACGCGAAAAAAAGATGTGCATCTAAATTGAAACACTTTCCCCCGAAGCTTAGTCAGGGGTGCACTAATTATACTAACAAATACAGTCAGCTGTTTAAAGACCTTGAAAACAATAGTGCATCTATGAAAATTTCATATCTTCAAAAGGACCAGGATTACCTTTTTGACTTTATCAAAATATTTTCCCAATAGAAAAACCTGCGGCTCCCATAAAGTTTTCCTATAGACCGAAACAGATTTTTAAGACATTTTCTGGAATTCTATTTCATCTATTCCCTTTAAGGAAGGAAAATAAACGTCTTCATGAAGTGCCATTTATTACAGTTTATTTCAAAATTAAAATAATCTTGGCAGGTTCATTCAGCAACTGTTAGTCGACGATCCACAAGACGTTGATTCCGGACACACCACAATGGATTCTCCCTAAGTTTCCATGCTGCTTTGTTTTTATATGATGAAGAAACATCAAGAATGCATGGAATAAATTGTTCCGGCCTTAAAAGCAGTGGAAAATATTTTTTTGAGCCTAAAAGTCATCCCATTGTGATATTTCACCTGGATTAAACTCGTGCTTTTCCTCTTGTAATTGAAGATAGAAGGAAGGAGGTCGCTTGGCATTTTGAATTATCATGCATTTTTCGATGGGCTGTAAAAAGAAAAAAAGGTTCAAGCTTAAGTAAAAAAAATGTTGCTTTTCTTTTACCTGACTTTGCTGTTGCCTTTCAGCAGCTGTAGGTACGGGGTGAGTTGTAACCGTAGTCTCGGTAATCTTAGAGTAATAAACGTTTGTAAACGGTTTACCCTCAACAGAACTTGTAAAAATAGGGAGCTGATTCATAATTAATACCATTTGAATCAATCATAAAAATTACTTGTAATTTGCTGGCATACAATTGTCAAGATAAGCAGCAATACAATTCATTATTATTTCACTATCACTCGGATATTTGTCTGTCCAAATTTGTCCTTTGAAGTCTTTAGACCCGGAATCCCATCGATAATCTGCTAATGCGCCACCTTTTGAAAGATCAAGTAATCTTTGGTGCAAGTAATCCTAGTAAAAAAAAGAAACTTTATGAAAAGTTTCAAAATATGACTTTGATGGCATGGTAACTTACTTGGTGAGTAGTTATGTCTAGAAAGGGGATTACAGCATTTATTGACATAGTTATTTCAGGAATCAATATTCCACACTTGCGTAGCTTTTCGATTCCTGCCTGACCAATTAGGTCTGAAAAATAATTTTTTCCAAAAAATTAGTAAAATGGCATATAATGTGTTGATACTGGGAAGCAATAAACTGCGATCTTACAGTAACAATCTGAATATACCCTTATTACCTGTCAAACCGTGCTTGGCAATAGTTTGGTTGATACTCTTTATTTCGTTTATCAACCGATTGAGTATTGTTTGGGATATCCATAAGCGTAGGTTTTGAAGCCTTTGAAAAATGTAACTATAATGAGTTTAAATTTAAAAGGTAAGAACTCACAATCAGTACCAATTTCCCAAATGAATAGGATCTATTCCAACTTTAGCACAAAACAATTCGGTTGATGTATAATTATTTCGATTCTTACTCAGGGCTAAGGATAATCCAATGACGCCTAAAAAACCGGATAAACTTAAACAGTCAACAAGAGTCAAGAATTGCTTATCAAAAAGTGATTCTTACTTGGCCCTTGAGAGCTTCCACCCTGACTGTCTTCACCTAAAGGAGACACAACTTTTGGAATGGGAGATGACATCTGATAAGCAAGTTTCTTCAAAACAGGGGAATAATCCTGAAAGTTTAAAGCTTTAAAAATATTCTAAAGTTGTAAAACACACCTATGAAATAACTTGTACTTGTTGAGACAATGCTGTAGGAGATGTGGCCATTCCAGGACTATTTCCGGCACTTCCAAGAAAGGATCGATGCCATAAGTAAGATGATGAGCTCTTTAGTAATTAACGGAAGCGCTTAAAAGGGTTAAGCTGAAGGCACTATGTTACTTTGCTAACCTGGTTGCCTAATGGGCTAAGACTTAAATCGTGAGCTTTGTTTACAGCTTCATCTTTAACTTCCATGCTATTAATAAACTCTCGTAGCTTTTTGTGGTTTGTAATGACACCATCTGGGCTTGCAGTGTACTTTTTGGTCTCTGCGTATGTTTTGTTTTGGTCAAAAAAGTCAGTTCCCATAAAAAACCTAACTTTTTATACATCAAAAATTGCCCATGATACAAACCTGGAGGGGAAGCGGGTTGGTCACAAATAGGAGACTGAGGTATTTGCCTTAAAAAATTCCATGATGATACATCATTGACTGGAGTAGAATAATTGGCCACTGAGTTGTTTGCTACCTGTAAATTTCTGACAGTTAACAGTACAGTTTAAAATAAGTTTTTAAATAGAAGGAAACCTGATGTCCAGTCATAAGCGTCGGGGAGGACGACGCAATGAAACTGCCCTCTAGCGGGGGTGCAAAGCCAAAAGGGTGCTTCGACTTCTTTTCAGATTGAGGCTCAAACTTCGGAGCAGAGCCAAAGCTTAGGTCTGCCTCGTCGACTCCCAACAGCTTTTTTTGCGCTGGTGAAATTACTAATGAGCCTGAACCTGGCGTTTGCAACCCAGTGTTATTCGAAATACCAAACGGGAAAATATGGTTAAACTGAAAGGGAATCCAAATGGTATTCATTAAATAGTTTGTTGAGATCAAGGTGTTTCAAAACTTTACCGCATCCACCAAGGAGTTCAGGATGAATACCAAACACAGGGCATTTTCAGATCCGCTCAAAAATCCTCTCCTATAGATCATTTAACTTTTACAGATAAATTTAATAAAATTGTTAAATCAAAACTCCAACCCACCATTTGGACGACGAGCTCAAGCAAAAAGAAAACTGGGATTCTAGCCACAGGAAAATTGCCAAGAGCAGATTGAGCAAAGCCCAGTAGATTTTTGAGCTGTGGGTAACAAAGAATATATTTAACCTTTGCAGAAGCAAGAAAAAGATAAATTCATCCCAACCTAGATACATGTAGTATTCTTTTTCTTTCCATCACGTGTGCCACCACAGGGGATGTGGAAGACATGGGGGATGAATATGAGAGCGGCATTGCAATAATCTCTCTTATAATACTCGATGATAAATTTTAATTTTAGTTTTCAGTGCAGTTTCAAAACTTTAAGCCACTATATACTTACGGTTCAGAATATCAGGAGAAAAATCTCGAGTCAATCCCAAACCCCAAAGCTGGCTCAAATAAATATTGGTAAACTTTATTTTGATTCGTTTCCGCGCGCTTTGATTGGACAATTATTTGACTTTGACATGTACCACAGAGCTCTAATTACCGCGCGGGTTTTAACCTTTTGTAGCTATTGCTTTCTAATAAAACCAAACAAACACTGCCAAAGAATAAAGATTGCAAAAATGAAGGCTGAATTACAAAGGCGTTTTTGAGGGATCAAAAGATATCCTTTGATGGCTGAATGTCTCAAGATGATAAAGATTGAATCAGCAAAATTTTAAAAGAAGGTAGTAATATTGTTAAATCAAGGGCTTGTGGTTGTTTTCCTGACATTGTGTCGATTTTTCAGTCCTATGGACCAGGTAAGAAGGGGCCAAAATCAAACTTTGGTGTTAGCTTAGTCCAGCATAATTTTGGCTGGATGAAAGGATCCGTGCTCGAGGCCTACTGCAACCAATTATGGTGCTCTGGTCTTAGCAAATGAGCCAAATCAGAAATCCCATTGAAGATCTCCTCAATCAAGAAATGAATCAGTAGTGAACTGTTTATTGAAAGAACAGCAGCCCTTTAAAAAGGGAAAAGCCAGATTGGAGATGAGACTACCATAAAGGGTTAGGAAACTTGTTTGTTAAAAAGTGTGGGAATGAGAGATTAATTGTCAACGTAATCTTTAAATGTGATAGAATTCAGAACATTAATGTTCTAATATTATAAAAAGCAAAAATGTAAAATTACTTTAATTGAGCGCATAAATGAGAAATTTCGTTTATTTTTCATCTAGGTTTGGCTATAAAGCAAGGTAAATGACAGCAACAAGCTCAAAATTGAAGCAAAAACTCTATAAGCATTATAGTACCAAGTTTTTGTGCAAAGTAAGTAAAATTTCATTGTGCATAATCATAAATAAATAGCAGAAAGGATTGCCAGCAAAAGTATTACAAGGGTAGTGAAAAGCCACGGAAGGAACGTCTTTAGGAAGCCTCTGATACTGAAATCAAAATGAATACTTAACTTGAAATGAAATATTGAAAGGTTAAAAAATAGGTAAGAGTGAATAACACGAGTATGCAAAACATTACCCAACAAATTTTCCTTGACAAAAAACGAGAAAGCAAAGATGAAACATGTTCCAATTTTCTTTGTTATCGTACACCATCAAGTCCAACGCAGTGGCAACGTGGCTGTGGCAATTATCACAGAAAAGATTGTGAACTCGTCGTGCATAAATGTCAGAAGCCTCGCTAACGGCTCCGTCCCAAGCAGATGAACCACCTTTTGAATTAGAAAGATGTATACAGTAACGATCAAACCAAAGCTTTTCAAAAGAAAATAACTAATTGATAGGTCAACTCACCTACTACTTTTTTTTGATCCAATATAAGGTATCGGGTAGGCTTTCCAAAAGCCATATGATTTGTGCCCACGAAAAATGGCCCTGCAAAGTCACGAATGATCCCTTTGGAGGTGCAGATTCCCATATGGCCGATGAAAGGAAAGATCCAACTAGAAGTTGTAACACTATCAGATATCCAAACATCATCAAAAAAATTTATTTTCTTACGTCAACAGAGGGATTGGAGTCCAAACAATACAAAATGGAAAACGATTAGCAACAGGATTGATCCCATTTTTGTCAGTACCACTAAAAATATCAGGATCAGGAAGCTGGGGGACGTCCAATTTGTCTCTGGTCTGACTTGCCTCCGCAACTGAAGGTGATGCAGACCCTGATTCCAAGTTTCCTTCCGTAACGTCCTGCGCCATCTTTCTCACCAAGGAACTTCCGAATGATCAAAATTCAAATATTTCCCATTTGATTTTATGCCATCGAAAGTTCTGTCAGTTGGGCTTTGTTTTGATTTTGACCAAATTCTTAGTGTTTTTACATTCGTGCCCGTGCGCGTTATTCATAGAGACATGCAATCTGGGCCGTGCGTGCCGTGCACAAAACAATCCACGTAAAATAAATTCTGTCGTAAATGTTAAACTTGTTTGTTTGTTTGTTTACCTATAACTTCCCCCAGTGTGGTAGGGTCGCATCCACAGCCAAAAGTGAACTCTTTTTAAGGACCTTCTGTTTGTTAACAGACCTACTCAAGATGTGATCCTATTTTTGCTGGTATTTGCATTGAAATTAAGCTATTTCTGGCTGATTAAATCCAAAAGTATAGAAGATTGCTTCCATGAAATGATCCAAGTGGTTAGGGAAGGCCATAGAATCATGATTTCTCAGTCTAAGTCATTATAGTAACCAAAACATCTTTTCTATTTACCCCTTTTTTAGATTAATGGTTCACCTACTTTTGGTATTTCACAAGGACAGCTAGGAAACTATCCCTCATTGGTTTCTTCATATGACTCAATTTATTGGATTGGGGTCATGAGGCAGCTGGTCATGGCTATCCTGATATGGATTACCAAATCAAATCAACAAGTAAAATGTTTTTCTACTTCATTAGAATATAGTAACAGGTGTTGACCTTCGTTTTAAATCTCAGGTTTACCCCATGCTGAACCAGTAGTTCCCTCAATCAACAAATGTCTACCAACAAAGTGCTGTCCAATATGGTTATACGAACAGCCTTAGCAATCTTATCCTGTTCAGACTTTGGCCCTGGCACAATCCCCAAAATATGCTGTACCTCCTCAGCCTCAGCAGCAATATTCAGTTCCACCTCAACCCCACCAATATGTTGCTCCACCTCAACCACAGCAGTATTTGGTTCCTGCTCAGCAACACGAATACATGGTCTAGCTAACCTCAACCTCAGAAATTTTTGGCTCCACCACAGCTCCAGCAGCAAAGTCAGTTTATGGCTCCACCACAATTTAATCCTGTGGCATCTCAATAGGTCCCATCCCATCAGCAACCAGTCAGTTCACTGCCAACCTGGCCTCAGTTTGCCACTCCCTAACTAGTTCAAGTTCCCACTCAAAATTTGTGTCAGCCTGGTTCCGTACCCCAACTGTTTATTATGACTTTATCATGTGGCGAGTATTGTGCGTTAGGAGGGGTCGAGCCAGAAGCAGAAGTAACGAGTGTCGTGGTGATGAAGGCGGAGAGCAAAAATCCCCGTGAAGACCTTCCCAATCGAGAAAAGAATCAATAATGAAATGTTTATTAATGGGATACAGAGGCTTTTATACACAAAAGGGGAAAAGGTATCAGCTCAGCTCAAGAAAATAACACATATTAGAAGAGGTTAAGCTGAAACAATGGGAAAGAAAACAAGGCAGCCTGTTTGGAATGACCTACATTACATGGAAGGAAAGGCAGACAAATGTTTGAAAAGACTTTGAACTTGCGAAAAGAGGGTCTTTGAGCGTATACTAAGATACATGGGTAATTATTGAATAAAGCCAAGGCAGGTAGCTAACTATCGGTTCAAAATAATTAGCCTTAAGCAACTAGATATGACATGTGAGGGATAATTTTCTTACGTAGATTACCTACAAAGATATGTTAAAAATAAAAGTGACATTTTTACTTATCACTTAATATTGAAGTTTTAAATTCTATTATATTCAATACTATAATTTGAAATTAATATGATATTGTAACAAAAAAAATCTGACAAAGATGCTAATTAAAGCATTACACATTTGCATTGAATAAATGAGAAAAGAAACAAAGTAAAAAATTACTTTAAATTAAACAAGTATTTTATGCATGTAGGGCTGGAACAGAAAAGTCTTCAACATCAGAATCAGATGAAAGAATTACAGCATCATCCTCATCAGTTTTAAGAGGCTTGAATCCATCCTTTGACCTTCATAAAAAAGTTAATTTGATGAATCAAAATTTCTTTTGTTCATTCATCTTAAATTTGACTCATCCATTGTTTGTACATGACAAAAAACTTTGTTAAGTTGAATTTGAACTTGAACTTATTTTGAATATTGAAAACTAGACTTCAATTTTGGTTAAGGATATGTTACCTTCCTAAAAGGTCACCAAGATCAAGTTTTCCATTATCTTTTTTGTACTTCTTTGACTGCTTTGCACCCTTGCCTGCAGAATAAGAAGGTTAGTTTATTTTCTGTAAAAAAAATTAAGCAACTTCACTTTCACCTTTGCCACGTTTTCTGCACTTTCTGCAAGATATGCAAACAGATATTACACACGTGAGGAGAACCGAGGCAATAACTATACCAACTCCTAGAGTTGTAGATGGGACGATATTTTCAAGTGCTTTTAGGTCAATTTTTTTAATATAATCTGCTGGAGATAAGCCACTTTGTAAGATGTTGTTGCTTGTAGTGACCGGATTGACATCTTGAGAAATTTTACCTAAAATTAGAGAGGATTTTTGTAGGAGGAATCAATTGTATTCGCTTGTTCATTATTCTATACCAGTGCTCAGTTTCCAAATTCGAAAGGGGTTAATTTCAACAACATATACAAATGATCCATCCTGAGTGACTGCAATATCATGGGGCATTTTGAATCCCTCATCTCCACCATTAAAAGTATTGATGAGCTTTCCAGTTTCCAGGTTGATTATGTAGCCTTGAGTTGTTTTTCCATATAGGTTTCCAAAGTTTTCAGGGCCCCCAATGGCATAAAGGTTTCCTTGAAAGTTGTCACCTTTAAAATATTTCAGTTTCCTTAAAGTAGTAGCTTTTACCTGTCTGAGCAGCGTAATCGATACCGTAAATTGTACTTCCAAATTCTTGAGGTTTTAGCGACTTTTGAAATTTCCCTCCCTCAGTGTTAAAGCACTGTACTCGACCATTCTCACGATCGGCAACACAAACCAGATTTTTGTTCTCGGCAAGTGCCAAACCATGAGGAACATTGAAACTATATGGACCTATAAAGGGCCAATTTTAACGTTTTATAAAATTGGTTCGTGATCATTTAGTAATCTTACTTTTGGAGTAAGATACTCCGGCTCCATTAGCTATTCCCCATGATATTATCTTGGTGACGTTGTGATGACCATCAGGCATCACATCATAAATATACTGGATGATCCGTGAGTTACAATAACCGTCGGCAACAAAAAAAGTTCTTGCATCTTTCATTACTGCCACAGATGTTGGTTTGCAGTAATGATGATCATCGTTTCCAGGTTGAAACTGTAAAGTTAAGTTTTAGTAAGGGCAATATCTTTTTGAATTCAAACTTACAGGAGTTCCAAGAACTATGTCTGGCTGCTTTTTTTCTCCTGTTCCACCATAGGGTTGGAAGTGAAACACTTGGTGAAGTGCAACATCGGTTACCCAGACTTTGTTTTGGGAATCAATTGTTATCATGTGGGGCAAGAAAAACAGGCCGGCACCCCAAGCATTAAGCACCTTGCCAGTGTCCTTGTCGAGAGTTAGGATGGTATTAGTAGGAATGGGGGTTTTCGTGTCACCAGCATACACATTGTTGCTGAAATGAGAATTTTTATTATCTTAGAAATTAAAGAGAATTTTTTTCAATAATAAATTTTTTTTAGCTTAACTAACGATTGACTGCATAAAAATAAACCTTTTAAATGTGCTTCCATCCCAGACTCTATCTCCTCGGTGGAAAATTACAGGGTTACCAAAAGTGTCAATGGCTATCCCTGAGGGCTGTCCAATTAATTTGACAGTTTCTGTTGGAGGCCAACTTGGCACAGTGTAAAGGCCTTGAAGTTAAAAATTGATAATATTAGCCTAACTAAAACTCACCCATCCAGTACTTTTTTTAGCTCACCTGCATTATTAGAGGTTTTTTTAGGACCACTATCTGAAATCAATTAATATGAAAATATTTAGTACTTAATTTAAAACAAAAGTCACCAAAAACATTTCAAATCAAACCTTGCTTCTTTTCGCTATTGGAAGAGTTGTTAGTATTTGTGGGTGAATCTGTAACCTGAGCGGAGGTGGTGGTAGATGCTATTGGCTCCTGCTCTGTTGCCTGAGAAGGGTAGTAAGCCAAGCCGTTCGAATACGCAAAAGAAGGGTCGTACTGCTGATTAGAGGCATCTACATCATTCCCAACAGGCACATAATAGTTTGAGTAAGGAATCTGATTCTGATACCCTCCAACAGGGTACAAGTTTGGATACTGAACCGGAGGGATCTGTTGTGGTTGCTGATAAATAGGTCCTGGATTAAACTGTCCATAAACTTTTCCGTATTGTTTCTTCGCCTTGGAAGGAATAATGTTATTGTCCAGATAAGCCGTTTCAGCTTTTAACATTTCTTTGCGCTCATTTCCAGAAGTATTAAGCTTGTGATCCAGCTCGACCTCAACACCTCCCCGAGCCATAGTTTCTAATTCAGAATTGCTAAAATATAAATTAACATTTGATGTGAAAATTTGAAGAAATACAACTACTTAAAGACTTTTAAAAGCGTAAGATTTATTCAATAATTTACCTGGAAAGAGGTGAATCGGAATCTTGAGGTAGCTTGGTAGAGATTAAGGGCGATTGCTCATCAAAGCATTGCTGAAAATGTGCTTCCTTTCCGTAATACATAATGTACATATTACACATTTCGTCTTCAGAGCCCGAACCTAAAAAAAGACCATACAAATATGCATGGTTTTTTGAAGAGCGAACTAGCAAAAATCATTACCTATGTAAGTTGTTAGAGGATTATCTGTTGTGTTATAAGTACAACGTGCCACTAAGAAGTCTCCCGGCTTTAGCGTCAAATTTTTTGTCACAGGAAAAAATGCTTGAGGCCATTGGGGATTTCCACGAGCGATTTCAGTCATTTCATTTGCACTTGTATCGTATTTATATCCGGAAATGACAGTACCCCACTTGTGGGCATGAACGCGAAAGGCAAATGGATGAATTTCAGATCTCACCATGCAGTTCATGTCACCATGGGTTGCAGACTTTCTACCAGGAATTTCGAGTTCTGTGCGCATCATCAAGAAAATTCCAGCAATGTACAAAGGGCTAAAATTCCAAAAGAACATCATACAGATAAAATAAAATAATGTTTCAAAGAATGTATCATCAGGGTTGGAATAACCACCTTCAGATTTTAAGGACTTAGTTTGAAAACTGGTGGCAACTACTTATCCCACAAAAATCTTATCAAAGGGGATTGAGATTAATTACTTACGGTATAGTCTGGTAGTGAATGTTGATAGCCGAGCTGTCACCTTCCCTTAACTTATGCGCATAGTGAACTTGGAGAACGAGAAAAGGTGTTTTGCTCGGATCTATCTTAAATGCAACTCCTTCAGGAAGTAATGTTGCAGGGGCTCTTCTAGCCCAAGCAAACAGTATTTCCTCTCCTTCTTGACACAATTCCAATTGTTGACAGTCCCATGGTCCTTCATAATTTGCCTGAAGGTGAAAAAGATTACTCGTAAGGGAACTTGAGCTCACTTTGCATGAGATGAGAGTTACCTGGTGACTTAATACGCGACACGATTGCAAGATAATATGATGAGCTTTGTTGGCATCGCTTTCAGCTTCAAACTTGTTCAAAAAGATGGGTCCCAGCTTTGTACTGGGCACCAAGCTTTCTAATGAAAAAGCTGTGCAAAGATAACTGTCATCTCTCACTGGTATCACCTCTGGCATGGCAACACGAAAAGAATCAGTTCTCTGGGAAAGTGCCTTGACATTGCAGAAGAAAAACAGTATCCCGAAGAGGCAAAAACTGGATCCATTGAACAACTTCATTTTTGACAGCTGGCAGCAGGGCTTTGTATACTGATTAATGGTCCAAATTTAGATTTTGATTCATTTCGAAGGAGGGTCGACCAATTGGTGATTGTAAAAAATGTCTGTCATTGTAAACTGTTCTAATTTTGAGCCATTCTCAAGATGTTTTTTTTCTATAGATATAACAGCAACCGACGGTTTGCCACCATCTGTTGACGTTGGAAAGTATCGATTTCTGTCTGCTAAAGGCCACTTCCTCAGAAGCCACAGCAGGGAACAAATGCCAGAAACCTGCAAAAAGAGACCGAAAAACAAAAAAAAAGGCTTGCAAACTACCTTTGAAAAACAGTAAAGTACGTACAAAAACAGCAGCTACATTTAAAACATTTTTATCGATAAAATCTCCCTTGAGACAATATGCTTTTACGAAAAATAGCAAGCAGCAAGTTTTTCAAAGGACCCCTACATAGACATCTGTGGTTTTTCTCTCAATTTTATTATTACATCAAAGTTGCATGCATTTTCTGTACAGGCTAACACAGCTGCGTGCACTGATTGCATGGGCGAAATTGGTCCACGCACGATTCCCTGCGTGGCGGCGGACGCATCCATTTCGACGTTTGCATGTTATGGATGGGGCCTGGCCGTCATATATAACATGTAAGCAAATGTTTAGATATTAAAAAAAGGTTTTTCCTGTCAAGGCCAACTCCTCACAACATATAAAATATGGGGAATCCAAATTAAACAACTTATTTTCAAAGTGAAGTTTCTTTGTTTGTTTTGTGCTTTGATCCAAGCCTGTGTTTAACATAACGTAATAGAAGACGCAGTATATCTTAACTTCAAACACGCCCAACTTGTTCGGCTGTGTTTAAATGACCAACTTCAGGTAATTTTTTTCATCGGAATGTTTGGAATGTCGCCCACACTCGTCTTTCATGAGCACCTCTGAGATGGAGCGCACCCACAAGGGTTTGGAATTTTGAGCTCAGTTTTTGTCAAAAGATTCACAGACAGTAAGGTTCTGTTCATTATCTCTCTCTCTCTGTCAGAAACATCATCGTAGTGCTTAAAGTCAAAGGGTTGCGTTTTCTCCTACGGCAGAGCAGAGGATCTTATTCTTTGACGGTTGTAAAACCCAAGTGAATGCATCAGGCATGCACCATCAAGGCCACTGGATTCCCAACACCATCAAGGAATTAGGTGTAACTTCTAAGGGGTTGCCATGGCTGAGAGGTCTGAAAGATTAGAACTGACATTGTGCGGGTTCAATCCTCACCCTTGCCAGCAATTTTTAACCCCAAATTGGAAAAAAATCAATTTAGCACCCTTAGTCAGGATAATAATAATCTGCATTAACCTTAGACATAATTCTACATCTATGGTGGAACTCTTACAAAGGTTTTTATCCCAAATTAACATAAGATGAGTTGCTCTACAGTGCAAAATATTATTATTATTTAAGGGCAGCTTTTTCCTCCACTTTGTAAGTAGGGCATAGATTGAAGCAGTAGGGCTTCCTTCTTTCTCAAAGAACTAAATTCTGACATCTGATGGAAGTTTCTTCTTGTTTATGAAGACTTTCAATCCGGTTTTATAGTACATTTTGTCTTTAGGGTCATCTTACATCAAAAGACTTGAGCTAGAGTGAGTTAGTGTTGTCGTACAAACATCATTGGTGTGCAGTTAAGCATGATGATGATCTGAAACTTTCTGATGCAGCCAAGCTCGGGATGCGAGAGTGATTCTTGCCACAAACATGTCTGAAAACCCTTTATCAGGACTAAGTGTCAACGGCACAAAGTTCGAAAATGATATCCCCATTGCCAGCGACGGCGATCAGGTAAAGTTATAATAAAACTACGTTTCAGTACAAAAGTAAGATTTTTGTTGTATCTTTTAGATTGAATTAGAACATCTGGAAGATCAAAAAGAGCAGGACCATCCAGCAGAAATAGAAGTGTCTTTCAAAAAACCAACATTAGAAATTTTTCCGCAAAAGTAAAAAAAATTGAATGTTGTTCTCTCGTTCCAACTAATTTGATTGATATATTGTTACAGACCACGGGCAAACCTTCCTAGAATAGTTCACATGCATCGAGGTAGGCAAAGAGCTGGCGGTCAAATATCACCCCATGAGAAAACATCCAAAATGTCTCCATCAAGTGTGGAAAGATTATCCCCGAATGTAAGACTATTTTTCTCCATTTATTCAGACTTCAAACAAAAAAAGATGATTGCTTGATCTATTGAATACCTAACTGCTAGTGCACGTATAGTTGACAGAAGAAGCATTGAATCAAATATATTTATGCTTAGGCAAATCATTTGGTACTTTTCTCATCTTAGTTTAGAAAATACACTCTGAGACCTTGAAAGGATCTCTTTAAGAACCGGTTTGGTATATTTGTGAATGAGGAATTTGTTACAGAAGAAAAAAAAGGAGAGAAGATTGTTCCTCAATTAACCTTATAGCGAACTGTTTATCAAAGAATAACTCATCTTCTTGTGATTGAAAAGGCCGTTATCTATCTTTCTTCATTCAAGATAAAGTCATCTAAAAATTATCTTGAGAAAATGAAATAATTAATAATATGTTTACATCGATTGAAAGTTTAACTCGGTATTTTTTGACAAAACGTGGACTGATCGATGTAGAGTTGTATTCAAAAAGAGAGAAAAATCATCTTCGGAATTTCAATGTCTCATTATTTCACTTTGAAGGTTATGTAACAATAGATTTAAAAGAATACTCTCAGTGAGAGCAAAAATCATAATATAAATTAGCTTGTTTGTTCGAAGGGTTTCAATAATTTATCTCAAAAGGATGAAGAGATTGATTCTCTATTTTCACTTCTTAAAAACCGTTTTCTGTTTCCAAAAATGATATTATTTAAAGCTTAAACTTAGTTTTTAAGGTCTTGCAATTAATTTTTTTGTTATTGTTTTTGACATTTGCAAAGTCTTTGTCATTTCTAAATAATTGTGCTGTTTGCTAAAACATTAATCATCTTTTTCAAATAATATTTTTGAGTTTTCAAACTGTGGATTCCAGACAAATGTTAAACTTAAAAACTAGTTTTCAGTTGTAAAAAAATTAGCTTGTTGTTGTTGTATTTTAAAAAAATTTAAATTTTAGGTTGGCGAAGGAAACCAAAATAAGTCCTGGCTGTTAAGATTCTTTGAGTCCCAAATGTTTGATAGTTCAATGGCTATCTCCTACGTTTTTAATTCCAAAGAACCAGGTGAAATTCAACAGATCATTTGCAATAAAAGTAGCGGTTCTTATTGATCTTTTGTTACAGGAGTTCTTGATTATATTGGTAACCGCCTCTTTACCTATCCTGATGAAGAAATGAACTTTTTCCTGCCTCAACTAGTTAACATGTACATTATGTATCCTGAGGTTGCTGAAGCAATACATCCATTTATTGTTCATCGGTAAGTTTCTCTAGATGTTTGCTTCATTATACAGTTTGTGAAAAACTCATCTCTTTTCGTGATTAATCTAGATGTCGCAGCTCAGCAGACTTTTCTCTTCAATGTGCGTGGCTTTTGGATGCCTACAATACCTCGACATCAGACACCAACGTCAAAAGGCAAAGGTCTCACGCTAGTAAGCTTAAAAGTAGAATACTTTCTGGAGAACTGCTGCCCAAAGAGGCCGAAGATCCTCGTGGAACCGGATTTTTTGACGATGTCATTAACTTGTCAATGTCCGCAAATGCTTTCGGGAAAAAAGATCGAAAGTCATCAATGTCGAAGATTGCTCCTCACTCTCATGTTGTGGATACCTTAGGTGTGGTTTCAACGGGTGTGAGCGGAAATGTAAGGCGGACTCATGTCAGATCAAGGCTAGTTCACTTTTATTGTCAAAAGCTGATTCAATCAAACACACTTTAAATCGAAGTTAAATTTTTAGATCTGATGCCAGTGGATTATTGTCTGTAGGGCATCCACTGAGTTATTCGAAATATAACGAGTTGACGGGGCAATTTCAGCAGCATTTACAGCAGGTAGGGGAAATTAATTAGATGGGTTTTCTGCTCCATTTATATAAAAAGTCTAGTTTTAATGTATAAAAACTACTAGAGTAAAAGTATTTGAAGTCAAATAAAAATTATTTGCTATTTAAAGGCTCTCCACTCGGGTACTCCATACCACCGCCCAAAACTCACCCTTGGAGACCTGCCATCTGGAAAAGCCTTTGACAATGGTTGCTCGTGTTTTGACTCATGCAAAGCGGCTGTGAATGACTTACGTGGAAAAAAGACCCATTGTGAGAGATATAATCTTGAGATTTTCTAAAATAGTTTCTACAACAATTTTTGGCATCTTTTAAAGGTACCTGTGGAGCCCCTAGACTAGCTCCTCAACAAGAATTCATAAAAGCTCTCATTGGAATTGGTAAAAGATTAAGTACAATTCAAACCAAGGAAGCGAAGGTTAGTGAAAAGTAAGATGTATCCGTCAAGATAAGAGGCTGTAATTTTTGCATTGCTTTGCAGACTCAAAGGCTGTTAGCAGAACTTGGACTTCTCAACTTAAACCTACCTGCTCGTGTGTGGCTTCCTATTCATTCTAGCGAGGTCCCACACCATGTAGTAAGGATTCCACCTCAAGCATCATCAGTTCTCAACTCGAAGGATAAGGCGCCATATATTATTTACGTTGAGTGTGTGGAAGTCAGCACAGACATGGCAACGTAAGATGTTTGCAATTCATATAGCGAGTGGAATGTTGTAATTTAAGAATCTTTTTCAGATGTCCTGTCCCCCAGAAGATAATTAATACTCTTAGGCATGTCAAGAGTGAAGAACAAGTGAGTCTTCATGTCAGAAGTTGTATGTAGCTAAACAAAATGAAACTTAATAAAACTTATCTAGCTTGCTGATGATGGAGACACCCCAACAACAACCTCGTCATCTTCTCCTGGAGGACACAACGGTGGCAGACTCGTTGAATCCGTGTCCATGACTTCCCTCCAAACAGGGGGAGGTGGTACAGGCAGCTTAGCATTTGATGTCGATAGCCTAGACTGTTGGTCACAAGAAGATGATGAGTTGACTCTACAGGTTGTTTATTGACTTTCACAAATTAATTTTCGTCTTTCAACGACTTTGTCCATAGTATCCGTGTGTGCTGCGTCGTCAGCGAGATCGTGATACAATTTCTCAAATGAGTATTGACAGCACGGATTCAAGGTAGGATTTGTAACTTTATCTAAGGCCGTTCTTCAACTAGCAACCAGATATTTAATGAAAATATAATCCAGAGAGCCCCCTGTTTTTATTGCGGCTGGTGATATACGTCGGCGTCTAAGTGAGAGCTTAAGACAGCCTAAAGCCATGAAGAATTTCCAAAGAGATCCTGATGATCCTTCGGCGTCTGTCCTCAAAGAACCTTGGGAAGATAAAGTAACATTCTTATACCTAAAAATAGTGTTTCCTGCCTAAAACAATATTTGGTTATGAAGGTTCGAAGGGTTCGTGAGTCTTCCCCTTATGGCCACCTAACCTCGTGGAGACTTCTTCCAGTTATTGTCAAATGCGGCGATGACCTCAGACAAGAGCTTCTAGCTTATCAAGTAACAGATTTTTATTTTGGAATTCAATTTCAACATTTTTACAGAGAAATCTTTTAGCTGCTTTACACTTTACAAAAAATTTGGAATGACGAGCGAGTTCCCCTTTGGCTTAGACCGTACAGAATTCTTGTGATATCTGACGACAGTGGCCTTATAGAACCCATTTTAAATACTGTTTCGTTGCATCAGGTGCCCTTAGAAATATTTTTTAATTTTCACCTTTTCTTGCAAATTATTTTTCATCATTGTTTTGTCAGGTCAAAAAGCATAGCAAAATGTCCCTTCTTGACTATTTCCATCAAGAATTTGGTGCTCAAACGTCTGAGGAGTTTCTCGAGGCACAGAGAAATTTTGTTCGTAGTTGTGCAGCTTACTGCGTTGTGTCATACTTGGTGCAGGTGAGAGAACTACTATTTTAACTAGCTGACATTTTGTTTTCACGATGCATCTGGATGGCAAATCACTCACATCCTATCTTTTTGCAGGTTAAAGATCGGCATAATGGTAACATCCTTCTGGATAACCACGGCCATTTAATCCACATTGATTACGGCTTCATACTTTCTTATTCTCCTCGAAATTTGGGATTCGAAAGTTCTCCGTTCAAGCTCACTCCAGAATTTGTCGAGGTTTTCTAAAATATTTTTTTTATTTGTCTTCACAAGAAAAGTATACTTTTTGATGACATGCATCAAATTTTCAAACGACATTTTTTTACATTTCAGTGTAAATTAACCTAAAAATCTTATTTTGAATTATCTATTCAGTTTTGAAACTTATTTCAAATTTAAGGTTATGGGAGGTCAGAATAGCGATATGTTCAAGTACTTCAAAATTCTCATTCTACAAGGACTTTTGGCAGCAAGGAAGCATTGCGAAAAACTTATGTCACTTGTGGATATAATGCGAGCAGGTACGTAAAGAAATTGAATAGATATTTAGACTTAAATCAGTACTGTCACTTATCCCTTTTTCAGGGTCCCAACTCCCATGCTTTACTTCAAATTCTTCAACCATCCAGAGCATGAAGGGACGCTTTCATTGCAACATGACAGAGGAGCAACTTCATGCTCATGTGGATTTAATGGTTGATCAGTCGATCAACTCGTTAACAACAAAGCTTTACGATGGGTTCCAATACTTTAGCAATGGGATTCTTTGAGATTAATTTGCTTTATCTAAATCCCACCTCATTGGCAGAGTTTTTTCTTACATAAAACCCCAGCAACAGCACCAAAGCAAGTCCTTTCAGGAATTCTAGTCCTCAGAAATTTTACTTTTTTAAATGTGATGGAATGACTTATGGTTGTTTTTGCCTTTGTTGGAAAAATCCCAAGTCAAAGCTCTTAAGGGAAAAATTTGATTGCTCATAAACTCATGTACGAAAAAGACCTCCTTATTTATGTGAGGCTTCCCCTTTAACTAAATCACAAGTCGAGATGTGGCATTTCACAAATTTGTTGCTACTTCGTCATGAACTTGTCAAAAAATTTAAGTTCAGAGCTCTAAAGCATTTTCTCTTCAATACGTCCTTCCTTTTACTTCATCATATATAACTGTAATTCTCTAGATCTACAATTCTCAATGGTCGAATATTTTTTGCTGAAATTTATTTTACGATGGTTCAGATGAATTCCCTTTTATTCAAAAAAGACTTAGGCCAAAACATTTTTATACTAAAAAAATATTTTACTCATGTTTTTGTCAGATCTGCTTTTGAAATATATATGAACGGCATGACTGAAGTCAAAGCTTACTTCTGTGACAAGGGATTTCAAGTGAGTGTCTAATGATTAAAGTCCAAGGGTCCTGACTATTGCAGAAAGATCACTTCAACCCTCTGAAACAGTTGGGAAAGACATAACGAACGGCTTTCCTAAGGCAACACATTACAGGCTTTCGAATTAAGAAGCAAATTTTTTTGATAGGTTTTATTTTCTCTCACTGGTAAAGTGGTGAAAATGAAGAATGCACAAAATGTTTACATTTGACCACATTCTGATATGGTCACGCTTATCTTGGGCTTGCTGTTTGCACCAACTGGAACATTTTCAATTTTACGCATAACTAGTAATCCATCGATCACCCGACCGAAAACAACCTAAAAAAATATTCAAGATTAAATTTATGGGAAAAAAGTTTAAAAGTGTGCAAAAATCTACATGTTTTCGATCCAAAAAGTCGCATTTAGCACAAGTGATGAAAAATTGGCAGCCATTTGAATCTTTGCCCGAATTTGCCATTGAAAGTATTCCCGGGCCTTCGTGCTTTAGAGAAAAATTTTCATCATCAAAACTTCCACCGTAAATGGAAACACACCCTGTTCCATCTCCGTTCACAAAGTCTCCACCTATCAGGAAAATTTAAAATACTATCAATTAAAAATATCAATGGTAAAATCCTAGGGCTCAAACCTTGAATCATAAAGTCTTTGATCACCCGGTGAAATGTTGTTCCTTTAAAACCGAGAGGGATACCATCTTTCTTGCACTCGCCAGTACAAAACTAACATAATCAGCATTCCAAATAAGTTATAAATTTACAAAAAGGAGGGAGATTATAATATCAACGTTTTCTTTTATATATATTTTACCTGTCTAAAGTTCTCGGCAGTTTTGGGTACAACATCTGCATATAATTCCATTAAAATTCGTCCCAAGTCTGTGCTGCCAACTTTAACATCGAAGAACACCACAGGGTTGTGAGGGTGACGCAACTGAGCTGCAATAAGGTAATAAAATTAATCCAAAAATTTACTTTGAGCATAGATAAAAAACGATCGTAATTAAAAAATTTGGGCTTACATTGAATCTGAGACCAGGAGTGTAAATTTGTCATGATAATTAAAAGAATAACGAAATTATTTAATATTGGTTAGTAAAATCTCGTCAGCTTCGAATTGTTTTAAATGCAACTTTTTTAAATTAGAATTTTCGATTCTTTCCGCCTTGAAGAAAACAAAAACAAAATTTGCAAATATAAAAGCAACAACAACTTTTTTACATCTGTGAGTTTTCCACCGAGCTCAACAAAAGCAGCAACTGCGAATTTCATTGGCTAGATTGATGCACTGCTCACCAATTGGCAACCGATGAGACTTACATGTCCGACGTCTGCGTATAAAATATAAATAAAATTTAACCTTCAGCTAGATCAACTTTGCTGGACAACCGGTTTACCATTAGTAAAATTAACAGCTTTCCGTTCCTTGTTCGAATGAGACTGGTAATTTATTTTCCATCTTTTTTTCTTTGCTTTAAAATGTTGAAGTCTTCATGACTCTATACAGCTTCTACAGTGCCTAATCGGTTTTAGTAATTGCCAATTTTGATCTAAATTATGAGTCCAACTTCAACGGGAAATCCTGCAACGGTTGCCGTCGAGGCAAGTGCTCGTCAGCCCAACAACACAGCCAAATTTTTTAAAAGAATCTTTGAGCTTTTTTGGCTCATCGTTGCTACGTTGGCTGCATTATTTTTTTTCAAGGTAATAGAATCGTAAAACCAAAGAGCCAATGATCTTATTTTTTTATTTTGTAGACAGCAAAAGAAAAAGATGAAGAAAATTCTATGCTACGAAATGAGTTACGAAGAAAGGGAGGAGATTCTGCCTCAAATCGTTGCTCGGTTTGCCTTACAAATCCCTGCGAGGTCGTTCTGCAGCCCTGCGGGCACGTTTGCCTTTGTAGAGATTGTGTAAAAGAAATATCTCCTGTACATTCGTCAGGAACTTGTCCCTTGTGCAGAATGAGTATTGAAAAGTACCAAAACGTTTATATTTCATAAACTGTGCTTTTTATTATTATTACTGCATCCCCGAACAGGGTGTCCTACTTGTGATTATAGTGAATTCAATTGTCAGATTACCCTAAATGTTTTTCTTAAAATAAATATATCCTTAAAAAAACCAGTTCAATACAGTTTTTATTGCGAAACTGGGGTCCATCCTTACACAAAGAATTTTTAAACTTTTTTACATTAAAAAGTGTATATTTTCTGCAAAGCACAATTTTTTCTTATGAAAGG
>Ga0194133_10002367_pt1 | contig 29378 bp, 7 predicted proteins | sample TA2KigOf40mmetaG_FD_155448 | JGI IMG/M metagenome (GOLD analysis project Ga0194133, IMG submission 155448) | Freshwater microbial communities from Lake Tanganyika, Tanzania - TA2015055 Kigoma Offshore 40m | ecosystem: Environmental > Aquatic > Freshwater > Lake | place: Tanzania: Lake Tanganyika... | reverse complement strand
TCTTACTTCAACAGGTAATAACTGGTTAGGTGAAGCATCTCTTGATATTTATTCGATTGGTGCTGGACCAACGGGCCCCACCGGACCCACAGGCCCCACCGGTCCCACCGGCCCCACCGGTCCCACAGGCCCCACAGGCCCCACAGGCCCCACAGGCCCCACCGGACCCACCGGTCCCACCGGATCCACAGGCCCCACCGGTCCCACCGGACCCACCGGACCTCGGGGCTTGCCCGGCACCGCCGCAAATACAGGTTCCACCGGACCTCGAGGTCTTGATGCTGGTCTTGTAAAACATAGCTTTATTCTCTATGGAGATTCCAGTTATACGATTCGTAACAGCGATTTGAATATAAACCAAACAAACAATTTTTATCTTGCGACGTTTCGTGGAAAGCGAAATAATGCGACCTTATTGAACAACGGTCGACAGTTTAACGTTCCATATGCTCTTTGCGTAGTGATCAACGATGACTATGGAATGAATAATTATTACTATATGACGGAATCCACGACAGCCAACGCAGTAAATCGCATGGATTCGTCAGGTAGTCAATTCATGATTATTCCACCACCCACCGATGTAAGTTCAATAGAAATTGTTATGACTTTTCGTATTTATAATACACCGGAACAGACTGCTCAAGTCATCGAAGGCACAGGTGGTTATTTCAGTGATGTTGAAACAAGATTGTATACACCGTTTATGCAAAAATGGTCGTGTTATATTGTAAGAAATACGCGCAGTCTAGACGAAAATAATGTAACAAGTATTGCGATTGTAGCAGCACCCGCTTCACCTCCTGCTCCTGACATCTCATCGAACATTCTTAGTTCATTAGGAAATAACTGGTTAGGTGAATCGTCCTTTGATATTTATTCGATTGGCTCTGGCCCAACAGGCCCCACAGGCCCCACCGGATCCACCGGATCCACCGGACCCACCGGCCCCACCGGTTCCACAGGCCCCACCGGACCAACCGGACCCACCGGACCTCGGGGCTTGCCCGGCACTGCCGCAAATACAGGTTCCACCGGACCTCGAGGTCTTGATGCTGGTCTTGTAAAACATAGCTTTATTCTCTATGGAGATTCCAGTTATACGATTCGTAACAGCGAGTTGAATATAAACCAAACAAACAATTTTTATCTTGCGACGTTTCGTGGAAAGCGAAATAATGCGACCTTATTGAACAACAGTCGACAGTTTAACGTTCCATATGCTCTTTGCGTAGTGATCAACGATGACTATGGAATGAATAATTATTACTATATGACGGAATCCACGACAGCCAACGCAGTAAATCGTATGGATTCGTCAGGTAGTCAATTCATGATTATTCCACCACCCACCGATGTAAGTTCAATAGAAATTGTTATGACTTTTCGTATTTATAATACACCGGAACAGACTGCTCAAGTGATTGAAGGCACAGGTGGTTATTTCAGTGATGTTGAAACAAGATTGTATACACCGTTTATGCAAAAATGGTCATGTTATATTGTGAGAAATACGCGCGGTCTAGACGAAAATAATGTAACAAGTATTGCGATTGTAGCAGCACCCGCTTCACCACCTGCACCAGACATCTCATCGAATATTCTTACTTCATTAGGAAATAACTGGTTAGGTGAAGCGTCCTTTGATATTTATTCGATTGGTGCTGGACCAACGGGACCCACAGGCCCCACCGGATCCACCGGACCCACAGGCCCCACCGGACCTCAGGGTATACCAGGCACCGCCGCAAATACAGGATCAACCGGTCCCACCGGCCCCACTGGACTCACAGGTCCCACCGGACCTACCGGACTCACAGGTCCCACCGGACCTACCGGATCGACAGGCCCCACAGGCCCAACCGGACCTATCGGCCCTCAAGGTCCTGTTGCTGGTCTTGTAAAAAATAGCATCATTATAGCCGGATCATCAAATTATCGTATTCATAACGGCGACTTGAATATAAACCAAACAAACCAATTTTATTTTGCGACGTTTCGCGGAAAGCGAAATAATGCGACGGTATTGAACAGCGGGCGTCAGTTCAACGTTCCGTATAGTGTTTGCTTGGTGATCAACGATGACTATGGAATGGACAACTATTACTATATGACGGAATCCACAACAGCCAACGCAGTAATTCGCATGGACTCATCCGGTAGTCAGTTCATGATTATTCCGCCTCCTACCGATGTGAGTTCCATCGAATTGGTGATGACCTTTCGCATTTACAATACACCCGAACAGAATGCTCAAGTGATTGAAGGCACCGGTGGTTATTTCAGTGATGTAAGCACCAACCTATATACACCGTTCATGCAGAAATGGTCATGTTATATTGTGAGAAATACGCGCGGTCTTCAGCAAAATAACGTGACAAGTATATCGATTGTAGCAGCACCAGCTTCACCTCCTGCTCCTGACATCTCATCGAACATTCTTACTTCTACCGATAATAACTGGTTAGGTGAAGCGTCCTTTGATATTTATTCGATTGGTGCTGGACCTACCGGACCTTTCGGGAATACCGGACCCATCGGACCCACCGGACCCACAGGATCAATAGGACATACAGGACTTCAGGGTATTCCCGGCACCGCAGCAAATACAGGTTCCACCGGTCCAATTGGACATACAGGCGATACAGGTCCTCCCGGACATACCGGAACTATCGGTCCAACCGGAACTATCGGTCCAATCGGATCAACCGGCCCTATCGGACCAACCGGTATTACCGGAAGTATCGGTCCAACCGGATCAACCGGCCCTATCGGAACAACCGGCCCTATCGGACCAACTGGTATTACCGGACCAACTGGTATTACCGGATCAACCGGCCCTATCGGACCAACCGGTATTACTGGGCCAAACGGGCCTACATCCGGATTAGTTAAAAGTGGCACCATTGGTGCGAATGAGTCTTCATGGCGTGTTCGAACCGGTGATTTAAATATCATGGAAACAAACAATTTCTTTTTCGCAACGCTCCGAGGAAAACGTAATAATACTATAACTCTTACAAGTGGAAGACAATTCAACGTTCCATATAGTGTATGTGTTCTGATCAACGATGATACTACGATCGGTAACTATTATTACATGACAGAAACTACAACAGCCAATTCCGTAACGCGTATGGACTCATCCGGAAGTCAATTCATGATCATTCCTCCACCGACAGATATAAGTTCGATTGAGATGGTTATGACATTTCGTATTTATAATGTCCCTGAACAGAATGCTCACGTAATAGAAGGCAACGGCGGCTACTTAAGTGATGTGTCGTCAAATCTCTCGTCGCAATTTATGCAAAAATGGTCATGTTATATTGTTCATAATGCGAAAAACTTGTTTAACAATAATATCACGAGCATTTCGATTGTTGCCGCGCCGGCAGTTACTCCACCAGAAGATATTTCGATCAATATACTTACATCGACTACAAATAATTGGTTAGGTCAAACTTCATTCGACGTGTTTTCGATTGGAATTGGTGCTACGGGAATGATCGGTCCAACCGGTCCAACACCATTAAATACATGGTCATATGTTCCAGCGTCAACAAATATTTATTACGCAAATGGTTCCGTAGGTATTGGCACAACTACCCCCGACTCGAACTATATACTGGACGTGAGTGGAACGATTAAAACGCTCGGCATAAATAATGTTAGTGATTATCGTATCAAAGAAAATGTGATGTCAATTACGATGTCATCAAATATTCCAACAATCGACGGATTACGTCCGGTGATGTATTATAATAAACTACTCCAAAAACACGAATATGGATTTATCGCACACGAAGTTCAAGAAATCTTTCCGGATATTGTTGTCGGAAATAAAGACGAAGAACAATACCAGACGATAAATTATACATCGATGTTGCCGCTGATCGTGAAAGAAATCAAAGAGATGAAACGAGAGATTTCTGTTCTCAAGGATACGCTTCGAAAACATGGCATCGATGTTGAGTAAAGCGATGTGAAGTCCACTATTTAATAGATATATCCGTATTCCTTTTCGAGGATAGCACCGCCACCGCCATCGCTGCCACCGCCACCGCCACCGCCACCGCCACCGCTGCCACCAGCCTCTCCGACTACGACATTCGAGAGAATGAACTCCACATTTCCCGCCGCAGATGTACTATTTGTTCCGATGGAATACGCAAATATTACTTCACTTGAATTGAAATTCCCGATCGCACTTCCATCTACCGTAGATACTGCCAACGCAACATTTTTATGCGCAATCGAAGCAGCAATTGGCGGAATCGAGTATCCATTCCAATTTACATAAAAACAATAGTTCACATTACTCTCGAGAGACGTTCCATCATCCGCGGTATCATTCAACGGAACATATGTTCGTTTGGACTTATACCATCCACCGGCATCACCGCTTCCTGTAGCTTGTGTATATACTGTTATGAACGGTGTCGATACGTGATTGAATAAATGTAGACTCATTTGAAAATAACGCAAGTCACCAACTGTGGAGACACCGCTGATGTTTGGTGTAAGATACCAATTGATTTTATTCCGAGTCATTGGCGCAGGACTGATCCAGCTTGTTGAATTTGTATAATACCATCCTTGATATCCGTAACGTATAAGAGGGATCGGCACCGGTGGTGATCCGTCAGCATATACAGATGGAGCAACCGAGAGATTGGACGCTGAAATATCTTGGACATTCGGTGAATATGGGAACCCGTTTGGAAATGATACACTGTCGACAACCGATGTATTCGATACGCCACCGCCACCGCCATACTCGCCACCGCCACCGCCACTGGTGATGACATTTTTCATGATAAGTTTAATGTTGTAGGCTCTCGGCGTTATCGTGTTTACATTTGTGAGTGTATGTTGTCCAGGCGATGGTTCTAAAACAACCTTGATATTCAGTGTATCATTTTCTACCAACGGCACACTCGTAATTACGCCACCGCTGCCATCTTCCAACGCAGTCAATCTCTCGGGAACATTCAACGATATCTGCCGAAGTAACTCTCGAGAGATATTTGTAACGGAAGTTGTTGCGTTTGTTAGGTATCGATTTCCAGATGTATCGACCGCCATCGTAATATCCGCTGATTGTGTTCCGATTGTGTCTAACACCGCCATGATCCCGACTCTCGCAGTTTCACCATAATATCCTATATTTTCAAGTAATTCATATTCGTTGCTTAGAAAATCGACACCGTGTATTGTATTGAATAAACGCAACGCAATATATCGGATGAAATCATGCTTGACGAGAGATTTTTCCGATGCGAACGATCCGCCGCCGCCGCCGCCGCCGCCAACAAGCATTCCGGATGACTCGCTTCGGTCCAACATCGCATGAGATGGGTTGATTTTTAATGACGTAGGCCAACATTTACGAAAGACATAATATCGAATATTCGATGACGGATCGAAAATTGCTTGATTAAGATTCATACTCGTATCATACACTGTCGGCGTTCGAAATTTAAAAACGGACAACATGTCCGACAACTTGACATAAAATACTGCGTCGGCATCGATACCTCCTGTGCTTCTCTCTTTGATTTCATTACTATGATATACCTGATCATCATGATCATCAGTGCTTAACGCATATAACTGAAATGTAGTGGTGTTGGATTGATCGTCTTCGTCGGACATCGAAGTTTATGTTTGAATAATATGAATATAATAAATCATGAATTTTATTTATTATAGAATACGGAATTACGGAATCACAGAATTACGGGTAAGTTTCCGGAACACTCGCCTGAAAGCCGTATTCTTTCTCACTTTTGACTGATGTAGAAGCGGACAGTTCACCAACAACCATTGACGACAGTGTGAATTCTACATTCCCCGCGGTAGCGTTCGTATCTGTCTCAATCGCAATCGATGTGATCGTTTCGTTATTCGCAAAACTGCCACTTCCGATTGTATAACCAAGCACCGCATTTGTCGAGCCAATCGTCGCAGGCTCTCGAGTATATGAATTAAAGTTGATATAAAATGTATACACCGTGCCATTTATCAACGATCCATTTCCGCTAACAATCACATATTTTCGCGATGATCCTGCTTGTGTATAAATCATCAAATAAGGCAACGACGCAGTATTATGTATCTTTAGATTGAATCGGACGTATTGTAAATCGCTTACTTTCGATGTCGCAGTATTTGCGCCAACCAACCATTTGATGTGATTACGGACAGCTGGAGCAACATTCACCCACGCCGCAGAATTTGTATAATACCACCCATTATATCCAAACCGCGCAAATGGAATCGGCGCAGGTGGTGAATATATCGTATAGACGTTGGATGATTCAGCGGTCGGTGCGTATGTCACCACTGACGAAGAATATGGGTAACTATTCGGATACATCTCGCTGTCTGTGATTACAGCGTTGGCGTTTGTTGATGCGTTCACCGTATTTTTCAATACGATCTTTATGGTATAAGAACGGGTAGGAATCACAGAAACGCTGGTTAATAAGTTTTGAGTAGGTGCCGCCTGAATCACCAGTTTATATTGTAGCGTATCATTTTCAATAAATGGAATATTCTTCAGACCTGCGTGGTTCGGAACATTACCGTAAAACCGCGATGGAGCAACCGCCGCCATATGACGCAAGATCTCGCGACACAAGTTCGTATTTCCAGACGCATCATTTGTCAAATACTTATTTCCAGACGCATCATACGACATGGCTCCACTCGACGAAGTCGTGGATATTCCCGCAATGATTGTATCGATATTATTTCGAACGGTTTCACCCATGAATACCGAATTTTCGAGTAACTCGGTTTCGTTGTGAAATAGATCGACACCGTGTATTGTATTGAACAAACGCAACGCAATATAGCGGATAAAATCATGCTTGACGAGAGATTTATCTGCGGCATACCCCTCACCAAGACCAAGCATTCCGACGCTTTCCGATTTATTCAACATCGCATGTGTCGGGTTGAGTTGAAGTTCGGTCGGCCATTTACGATGAAACACGTAGTATTTGATGTCATCTACGTTGACATTTGTGACGTCGCTCGCATCACTCTGATACATGAATACATTATTGATATCTGACAACCGCGCATAAAATACAGCCGTCGCATCGGTCGCTTCCACGTTAATCGAAGATGCGTCTAATGTTGCCAACGTCGAGAGATCGAGTGTTTGGTTCAATCCCGACAGTGTGAATGCTACAGAACGATCGACAAACATAGTATTACTCACGCTGACACCAGGTTCATATGTTGCGTTCTGAACTTGTGATGCCGTAAATTGGACAAACCCGATCGCATTTCCAGTTATCGTGATTTGACCGGATGATGCGTTGATCGTGGCTACATTCGTATTACTGGACGAATACACAATCGACGTGGTCGTGTTATTACTGGTTGGAAGAGTTGTTGGCATGAATGCCGAAGTATCGGTGATTAACATACGCGAAGGAACTACAAATGATGAAGTATTCAACGTATTTGTTTGAAGAACCAACCCGACGATCGAACCTGCGAGCAGCCATACCGGTGTTCCATTATAACTGATGACTTCCACTACCGCGTTCGTAAGGTAGTTGCGGACGACACCCGCCGTCGCGAAATATTTTACACCTTCGATCTGGAAAAACTCGCTCTCGTTGATCGGGAGATAGAACTTGTCACTATCGACCACATTCAGCACGACATCCGGTAAAACAGCAGTGGGTGACGTCGATGTTGTCGGAACAACTACCGACACCGTCGCACTCGTCAAGTCCAGATTCTCAATCGCGCGTAATGGCGACGTCTCCGAAATCGCGGCAAGAACGGTGGATCCTGTTACCGCCGGAATAATAATTTGTCCGATGTCACGGTTATCCGAATTCTTTAATAGCTGGAGCTTTTGAAGTGGTGAGAAGGATACATTTGCGATGTTGGCTCCTTTAATGCTCGTGTTTGTGAAATTTACATTCGCGATATTGGCACCGGTCATGTCAACATTCGTGAGCCTTGCGTTGGCAAAGGATGCACCGGAAGCATCCACACCAGTAAGTCGGGCTCCGGATAAGTCTGAACCGGTGAATATGGTGCTCGTTAAAACCGCGCCAGATAAATCCGCGTTCTTGAGAGATGCGGCGGTGAATGTTGCGCCGGTGATCGTGGCACCCGCGAGTGTTGCGCCAGAAAGATCCGCACTCGCAAAATTGGCGCTTACGATGACCGCGTTTGTGAGATTGGCATTCGTGAGATTTGCGGCGGTGAATGCGGTGTTTGTAATCGATACACCCGCAAGCGACGCACCTTCTAAATTCACAGAGGCAAAACTCGTGGTGTTTGTAATCGTCGCACCTTGAAGTGCAGTGCCGGCACTACTTACCGTAATTGTTGCGGTGATACTTGCCGGTGCCAAATAAAGTGTGCCCTGTGCTTGTGATGCGACAATAACCGCCGACCCTGCCGACCGTAATGTGACGAGACCGGTGGTCGGATGAATGGTAAGGACCCCACTAGATGGGTCTTGAAGAGAATATGTTACCGCACCGTCGCTGACACTAGACGCGGATACGGTGAACGGCGCAGCAGTAACATTACATGATAAATCGGATAATCCAGTCAGCGTCGTAGTTGCACGGGCGACTACTACCGTCCATGATACCGGATCGGATGTGTATTGATCGGTTTCTGCACGGCGTGCGGTGATCGTGGCGGTTCCAACAGACACAACTGATATGACACCGGAAGTCGCACTACCCACGATTCCGGCGACACTCGGCGTGTCGGTTTCATACGTGATGGTTCCGCCATTACTCGCATTCGTCGCGACGACGTTGAAATAACTGTCGCCATATGTTTTATTGATGGTAGCGGAAGTAGGGGATGAACGCGTGAGAGGTAATGTCTGACGATATACTGTCATGGTATTCGACGTTTTGCTAGTGCTATTGTAATATGCGGTGGCCTGTTGCGTGGCGATGAAATTCACGTATCCGGCTTTTATCAACGTAATGATTCCGCTACTACTATCGATGGTTGCCACAGTTGAATCACTTGATGAATATACGATATTCCCTCCGTTGTTGACATTTGATGACGGATAAGCTAACGCGGAAAATGGTGCTGATCCATATGTTCGTCCGGTGCTTACTGTAAATGCCGAGAGAATCGGTGTGGTTTTGCTTACTACGAGAGATGCGGTTACACTACCGCTGCTGTAATTGCCGGAGGCATCCTGCGTCGCTGTGATGGTCGTGCTGCCCACCCCGACGATCGTCACGGTTCCACCACTCGTCACTGTCGCCACCCCAACATCACTACTCGTGTAACTAAACACGCCGCTGCTGTTAGTGGTCGGTGCGGTGAGGTTGAATGATGCGTCGCCGAAGCTCTTCGCAGGCACCGAAAGCGCACCGATGGTAGGCGCAATCGATGAAACCACCAACGACGCGGCTACACTACCGCTGCTGTAATTGCCAGAGGCATCCTGCGTCGCTGTGATGGTCGTGGTTCCAGCACTATTCATATTTACTATAAAGTTCGTATGTAATGTAGGACCAAGCACCCAATTTGAAGTAGAACCTGATTTAGTAAAATTTACAAGTGTTCCGATATATCCCTCACCGGTTGTCAATACATCATTACTCGCATATTGTATACTACTATTATCACCATTCGCGGTTCCTTGATTTAATTTACTGTATAATATTAGTCCATCTTCATATCCCGTAAGATGTTTTGAATAATTATTATAAATTTGTGATTCGGATCGAACTATATTCCATACTCTTACTTCTGTGATAGAACCACGAAAATCCATTTGGTCCCAATCTGTTCTTGAACCGCCCACTTTGAAATTGGTTAAAACATTTGTAGTGCTGGATAAGAGACCTAATGATGTATTTGTTTTTTGATTAACAAGCAATCCGTCGATGTATAACATAAGTTTACCTATTGTTGCGTTATAAGTAGCTGCCATATGATGCCATTGAGAGTCATCATATCTGTTTACAGTCGATATTGAGTCAGCACCATTCATCGTTTGAATATAACATCTGATCTTATTATCGTATGTGTCGATAAAAAATACAGACCAATCCAAGACTCCTCCCTGATAATTCCGTGCCATCAGTGCTGGATAAATATCTTGAGGTGCCCCAGGATGATTAAACCAACATTCTAGTGTAAATGTAGTTCGAAATTGTGTTCCGGTGGTTCCTACCATTTTCGCAGGAAGACCATATTCAATATGATCGTTGATACCATCAAAATTCAAGGCATTTACTTGAATAGGTATATTTCCGCTTATATCAGCTACGGATGTATTACTACTCGTAAATGAAATCAACCCATTACTACTACTATCTGGTATGATTAACGAGAACGCGGCGTCTCCGATGTTTTTCGCAGAGATGGAAAGCGCACCGATGGTAGGCACAATCGCGGAAACCACCAACGATGCGGTCACGCTCGAACCACCGGTATAATTGCCGGAGGCGGCCTGTGTCGCGGTGATGGTCGTGCTGCCCACCCCGACGATCGTTACGGTGCCGCCGCTAGTCACTGTCGCCACCGCGGTGTTGCTGCTCGTGTAACTAAACGCACCGCTGCTATTACTGGTCGGCGCGGTGAGGTTGAATGCGGCGTCTCCGAAGTTCTTCCCAGAGATGGAAAGCGCACCGATGGTAGGCGCCGTTGATGGCAAGCTTGTTATCGCTTGTTCGATATTTGAACCGGTTGTTATCGCATTCGTTGTCGTCGCATTTATCAAATACGCATTCATGAGATTGGTATTCGTCAAATTCGCATTCGCGAAATTGGTATTCGTCAAATTCGCATTCGTGAAATTACAACCGGTGAGGTCGGCCCCGCTAAAATTCACACCCGATAAATCCACACCCGAAAAATCAGTATAAGTTATATTATCAAAATGAGTGAATGCGTTAAGCGCGGTTGATGTATTACTTGTTGTGAGTGAATACCCATTATTGATAAGAAACCCGATATTTGGTATTGGAACAGTATTATTCGACCAACGAGTAGAATTATAGTTTTGTATAGTGGTATGAAGCGCGTTGGCGGTTCTGTCGTTGAAGGTGTTTCCATTATCTGTGCATAAATAGTTGGCAACAAGTCCGGTAGAATTCGCCGGAACGATCCGATTACGAAACATTTGAATTTCTGTAGCAGTTCTCGCCACATTCCAGACACGTATATCGTATAATACAGAGTCTGTTTTTTGTCGATTACACTGACAATTATCTGGACTTTGCCAACCAATCGCAAATGTGCTGTCATTTGAATAAAGACTCGCTGAACTCGTGAATGTTTGTCGGGCAATACCGTTCACATAAAAAGTGAATGTAGAACCAGAACGAGTAATCGCAAGATGGTTCCATTGACCGGATGTAAAATCCGCAGCAGTTGCTGTAAACCAACCAGTAACGGTATTGTATAAGGCCAAACCGGAACCAACACCGCTTACCCTTACTTGAAATGTATAGTTATAATTTCCCATGTCTACAATCGTCGCATTCACCCGAGCTGCCGTTTCATAATACCATGTTTCGATCGTAAAGTTGTTTGTTCCCGCCGCAATCTTGAGCCGAGCATCATAGCCTCTGGTCGCATACATACTGTCATTCCAACGTAGAGCGTTGAATCTGGAATCAATATATGTCGCCAACACATACTTCCAATCATAGATTTTATCGGTGAAATACACCGTTGTAAGACGGATATTGTCGGTTTCAAGCACCCAGTTGGCTTCGTCGCTGTTCGCCCCCGAACCGGTGTTATCGAGAGATGCGCGTATCGTGATATTCTCTCGAACAGCGAGCGTATCAATCACGTATTTCCAATCTGGATTAGCGTATAATGCGCATGCCATCAAGTCCAACGTCGTTATCTGATGTGCTGTTTTCATCGACTGAATAAACGCGGTAAAAGGCTGCCATGATGACAGGCCAGAATCTCTCGATTCAACATCTTGGACGATTGCGTGGTCTATACTATCATCACTTCCACCAACAAACTTATATCCTATCGATGGATCGACAGTATGTTGAATGATACCTACACAATCAAATGCCACCGGCACACTACCAATCTCTCCAACGTTTTGTCCTAGTTCATAAAATGCGTCCAAATCGCTTACAAGAACCATCGAACGTGTCTTGTAATTTGAAATAAGGGTCTCGTTGGTTGAACCATGCGGGAGAGATTCTGCGGTATCTCCGATTTTCGCCCTCTGAAAAAAAACAGGGTTGCTTATCGTAATATTCGTGCTTTCACTATAAAATGGCCATACCCCTCCTCCTCCTCCGACTCCTCCTCCTCCGACTCCTCCCCCGCCGTTTCCAGAAGCATCGCCACCAGACATCATCGTATACTCAAGGTATTCGTTTTCGAGAGTGCTAGGCACAAGCATAATATCATTTGTATCAAAATCATCACAAGGCGTGCAGTGATTCCCTGATGCGTCCATTCTTGTCGGCAAAGTGGGCGGTTCATAATGAAAGTGATCCAAGATGTATCGGTTATTGCCGCTTAAAAAACGGACCTTCGAGAGAATCGTAGCAGGAGTATCATAAAAGTAATTGAATACAAGACAATAGGTGTTTTCATTCATGGAGTTGATGATTACATCGATGTCCTTCATACGATGGTCGATGAGGAGGAGTTTTTTTGCCGACGAAATAGTGGGTGGCGGTGCTGTGTATAACAGACCATTATAATTTTCAATCGCATCGGTGAAATACGTGCTTTTTAAATTCACACCGGTATGAGATTCCAGAAACCAGTCACCCCCTAGAGACGCCGCGCCAGTATCGTCAGTCGAGGCCCGCACCGTCACACCAGTGAGCACAGTCAACTTGTCGATTACGTATTTCCAATCTGGATTTGAATATAAAGCACACGCCATCATATCGAAATTCATAATTCCGTAATTCATTCGCAATTTCGTTATGAAAATTGAAATATTATTCCATGTCTGAAAATCGGGATCGACCGTTGCTACAGAATGAATTACAGGTTTCATACGATCAGATAAACGTCCAAACATTTCGTAAATGGAGGCTCCATTGTTGTGTTGAACTAATCCGATACTCGTAAATGCGGGAACACCTAACGCCGCGATTTGATTTTCGATGTTTTTGATTAATTTGGTTGAATGCGTCGGGCGTGCTGGCGCATCAAAGACAATATGATATACCCCCGCTTGCTTTGCGTTGATGATGTCTTGGATATTCGAAAGACGACTATCTATCAGAAGGAGATAGGTCGGCGGTATTCCATATTGGAATTGTGAATCCATCATATATATATGATTGAACAACTATATATTTCAATTATATATATTATTTACATTCATTTTTGTCGAATTGGTCGATGGGACAAGGCGGCCGTGAAGGCGAGGCGGAGTTAGACGTTTGCACTAAATCCATGCTCCTTCTCGCCGCTAGCTTCTCCTATTACCACGCTCGACAGTGTGAATTCAACGGTTCCTGCCGCCGCCGCGCTATCCGTTTCAACGGCAATCGATGTAATGACCTCGCCATTCGCGAAGCTACCGCTGCCGACATTCGAATAAGTAAGTGCGGCATTCGTTGTGCCGATCGTCGCAGGCTCTCGTGTATATGAATTGAAGTTCATGTAGAATGAATAAACTGTGCCATTCGCGAGAGAATTCGGCGCGGATATCGTATATTTACGCGACGATCCTGCCTGTGTAGTCACCACAAGGAACGGCAACGAAGTTTTATTGAATATCTTCAGATTCATGCGGATATATCGCAGGTCAGCCACAGTCGATGAACCGGCGGCGTTCGATGGAAGCACCCATTTCACACGATCTCTCACCGATTGCGCGACATTCACCCATGTCGTCGTATTCGCATAATACCATCCGTTATATCCGAATCGTGCGGTGGGAATAGGTGCTGGCGGTGAATACACATTATAGACTCCAGACGATGATTCGGCCGTTGGTGCATAGGTCACGACCGACGTGGAATACATGTATGAATTCGGATACATCTCGCTGTCTGTCACAACAGTGTTGGCATTCGTCGATGCGTTTACCGTATTTTTAAGGACCATCTTTATCAAATAGGTGCGCGATGGAATGACAGAAACCCCGGTGAGGTTATTTTGACCCGCTGACGCAGTTATCGTTAGCTTGAAATTGATACTGTCATTTTCTCGTAGGGGCACATTTCGTAAACCTGATGTGGCAGTGTCGGCGCCGTTATTGTAAAATCGTGATGGATCAGCAGCGGCAAGTTGGCGCATCAACTCGCGACATAAGTTCGTATTTCCAGATGCGTCGTTCGTAAGATATTTATTCCCCGAAGCATCATATGTCATGGATTCGCTAGCCGATGTGGTCGATATTCCTGAGAGAATCGTGTCGATATTATGCTGGACGGTCTCACCTAAATATGTGAGATTCTCATGAAGTTCTTCTTCATTCTGGAAGAGATCGACGCCGTGATATGTATTGAAGAGGCGAAGCGCGAGATAGCGGATGAAATCATGCTTGACGAGAGATTTATCAGCCACGAGCTCTTGGACACCGCTGCCAAGCATTCCGGCACTTTCCGTTTTATTCATCATCGCATGAGATGGGTTGATATGTAGCTCGGTAGGCATCGTCCTGTGAAACACATAATATTTGATGTCACTTGCGTCGACGTTGTTCACGTCGAATGAATCGGTCTGATATTGGAATAGATTGGTCATATCCGAGAGACGGACGTAAAAGACGGCGGTCGCATCAGTCGTTTCCACCGCAATCGACGATGCGTCGAGAGAAGCCAAGGTAGAGAGGCTGAATGTTTGGTTCAGGCCGATGAGCGTAAAATCGATATGTTGATTCACGAAGAGCTCGTTACTCGTGATACTCGCCGATTCATGCGTCTCGGTGGCGGCTTGGGATGCGGTGAATATGACATAACCAGACGCACCAGCAACCGGTGTAATCACGCCCGTTGAAGAATTGATCGTCGCGATATTCGTATTACTTGACGAATAAACGATCGCCGCAGAACTATTACTCGTCGGGAGCGTTGTCGGCGAAAATGGGGCGTCGGTGTTTTGTTTCATCGACGGAACCACGAATGATGATGTCGAAAGCGTATTTTGCGAATTCACAATAATGGTGAGAGAACCCGCCAATAATCGGATTGCTTTGATACCGTAAGTCGTATTTTCAACAGCGGCACCTGTTGCGTAATTACGGACAGAAAGAGGCGTTGACGTAGTATCAATATGATATATAATACCTTCAATACGAAAATATTCGTCATCTTTTATTGTAAAATAGAAATACGTATAATTATCAGTATCCAAAATGATATCAATTATTTTCATCCCCGAGACGAATGTTGTGGATGTCGGGCTAATCACCTTGAATGTTGAGTTGGTGATGTTTGCTATGTCGTTAACTGCTGAACCTGCGGAAACAACCGCCAGAATATTATTACCGGTTGTCTGTGATATTTGGATTTCTGATCTCGTGCGATTATTCGTATTCTTCAATAACTGAAGCTTTTGAGGGATCGTGAATGTCACATTCGTTATGTCGGCACCACTGATATCGGTGTTCGTCATGTTGGCGTTTGTGAAATCCGCATTCGAGAGATTTGCTCCTGTTAGGTTGGCGTTTACGAATGAAGCACCAGATGCGTCAAGACGAACAAGCGTTGATCCGGATAAATCCGCACTGTTGAAGATCGACGAGCGAACATTCGCGCCAGAGAGGTCTGTCCTTTGTAAATTTGCGGATGTAAAATCGGTTCCGGTGATTGTTGAGCCTCTCATGGTTGCGTCAGATAAAACAGCAGAGGTCATGTTTGAACCTGTCATCGATACCCCATTCAGGTTTGCGTTATTCATTTGCCCTGAAATAAAATTGGTATTGGACACTGTCGAATTCGCGAAAGATGCACCGGATAACTGCGATGAAGACATGTTCGCTCCAGAAATGGTTGCTCCGCCGAAGTTGCTATTATTCAGGCGGCCTGAACTGAAATTCGTATTTGTGATAGTCGCGTTGGTGAGAGATGCTCCGCTAAGGTCAACATTTGCGAAACTTTGTGTATTTGTGAGTGTTGCTCCTTGAAGTGTATTTCCAGCCGCAGTCACTGTAATCGTTGCGGTGAGATTTGCCGGTGCCTCATACATGGTTCCTTGTGCTTGTGAAGCGACAATAACCGCTGAACCCGGCGATAATAATGTGATAAGACCGGATGTCGGATGTATCGTAAGAACAGTAGAAGATGGATTTTGAAGTGCGTAACTCACGGCGCCATCACTTGCGCTGGTCGCAGTCACTGTAAATGATGTGGCAGTTACATTACGGGTCTGGGACGAGATACCGACGAGCGTCGTTGTTCCACGCGCGATGTTCAGCGTCCATGAAACCGATGACGCGTTATATTGCGCGGTTTGGGAGCGAGTTGCGGTAAGAGTTGTTGAACCTACCGCGACGATTGTCACCTCGCCGGTTGAACCATCGATGGTGGCGATTGACGGGTCTGATGATGTAAACGAAAACGTGCCGTTGCTTTCATTCGTGGCTGTCACTGTAAATGCGGCGTTGCCGTAGACTTTGGAGATAGTATCAGCACTTGGCGTGTCGCGTGTTAATGCGGCTGTTTTTCGCACAACTGTAAGCGTGTTACTTGTCTTTGTATCCGCGGTATATAATGCCGATTCTGCTTGTGATGCGGTGAATGTCACGGTTCCTTGCCCGACGAGTGTAATCGCGTTGCCACTGCCGTTGCTTGTAATGGTCGCGACATTTTCATCGCTAGATGTGTAGGTTATTGTGCCGGTGCTCGAACTGATTGGGACTGTAGTAATGGCGAATGCTGCGTCACCGTATGTTTTATTGGCCGCAACGGTGAACGTTGAAGCTGAAAATCCGGATACGCCTTTATTTACGGTGACGACGACACTACTGCTTGCGTCAGTGAAATTCGCACTCGCCGCTTGCGTTATGGAGAGAGTGGCACTTCCAATACCGTTGATACGCACAAGCGATGCGTCTAACATCGAAACAACCGAGATATTGTTGCTTGTAAAAGTGAATACGCTGCCGCCAATTGCGTCGGTGTTGGTGGTAGTTGGAACGGGACGGAATGACGCGTTTCCGTATAATTTTGTAATAGGTGCGATTGTAATAACTGGTTGTGCTTTACTCACAACAAGGGTTGCGGAAATATCGAGCTGTCCGCGGCTGGCGGTGGCGGCTTGTGTCGCGGTGATCACAGTTGAACCCGCGCCAACGATAGTGACGGTGCGACCCGAAAGTGTTGCCACGGATGTATTGCTGCTTGCGAATGTAAAACCGACAGTGTTGTCAGTGGTATCGGGGTCAGTTAAGTTGAATGACGCATCGCCGTAGGTTTTCGCAGGGACGTTGAAATTGCTGAGAGATGCTGATACTACCAAAGACGCGGTGACGCTCGAACCACCGGTGTAATTCCCGTCGGTGCTTGCGGCTTGTGTCGCTGTGATTGTGGTGCTTCCCACGCCTACGATCGTAACGGTGCCGCCACTCGTGACTGTCGCCACTCCAACATCACTACTCGTATACGTAAATGCGCCGTTGCTGTTACTGGTCGGTGCGGTAAGGTTGAATGCGGTGTCTCCCAAGTTCTTGGCGGGTGCGGAAAGCGTGCCGATGGTGGGCGCAATCGGTGAAACCACCAACGACGCACTAATATCTCTCGTCGTATAATTTCCGCTGATTTCTTGGGTGGCGGTGATTGTTGTGCTGCCGGCGCTTACAATCGTCACGATACCACCACTAGTGACACTAGCTACTGCGGTGTTGCTGCTTGTATACGTAAATGCCCCGTTGCTGTTACTTGTCGGTGCGGTGAGGCTGAAGGATGCGTCTCCGAAGTTCTTGGCTGGCACAGTAAATGCGCCAAATGTTGGTGTAGCACGAAGAACTGTGAGTGTTCCACTTGTCGAACTTGCTGCGTAGTTTCCACATGCGTCGATTGCGACGTAAATCGTAATTGGTGAAGGTGTATAAGCATGGATGGTTGCTGTTACTCCGTCCGCCTCGGAAATAGAAACAAGTTGCGCATTTGAACTGGTAAAATGATACGTTCCGTCTGTGTTGTCTAGACCATCCGTAAATGGTAGAAGCGAAAATGAGGCATCACCGAATGTCTTATTTGGAATTGTGAATGCCTTTAAGAAGGTGGGTGCTGCGCGATTCACGAGGAATGATGTGGTCGTGCTACTCGCACTATAATTGCCGGATGCGTCTTGTGAAGCGGTGATGGTTGTATAACCTTGTCCAATTATTGTTACTACGGTTCCATCAGCACTAATGGTGGCTACATTCGGGTCAGAGCTTGTATATGTAAATGGCACCGAAGTGCTATCTGTTGTTGGAGCATAAGGCGCAATAGAAAAAGGTGCATCTTCATATGTCGCTGCGGGTATAGAGAAGGCACCGTAGGACGGAGTTTTGCGATTCACCAGAAGCGTGAATGTCTTGCTGCTTGCGGCATAATTGCCTGATGCGTCTTGTGATGCGGTTATTGTAATTGCGGATGGAGTATAGGCGAGAATGGTCGCAACACCGCCGCAAATATCAATCGCAGTGCTTTCACTTGAAAATGTATATGATCCATCGCTATTACTTATACCGGTCATCACGTTCAATAAAGAAAACGAGACGTCGGTGCTGTATGTTTTTGTGATTTGTGCGATGGATTGGTAGGTTGGCGCGATCGGTGAAACCACCAACGATGCGGTCACACTACCGGATGTGTAATTCGTCGTAGCAGCCTGTGTTGCGGTGATGGTTGTGCTACCCGCCCCGACGATCGTGACGGTGCCGCCGCTAGTCACAGTTGCCACCCCAACATTACTGCTCGTGTAACTAAACGCACCGCCGCTGTTGCTGGTTGGCGCGGTCAGGTTGAATGATGCGTCGCCGAAGTTCTTGGCGGGTGTGGAAAGAGCCCCGATGGTTGGCGCGATGGCTGAAACCACCAACGACGCGGTCACACTACCGGATGTGTAATTCGTCGTAGCAGCCTGCGTCGCGGTGATGGTTGTGCTACCCGCCCCGACGACCGTCACGGTGCCACCGCTAGTCACAGTCGCCACCCCAACCGCACTACTCGTATATGTAAACGCACCGTCGCTGTTGCTGGTTGGAGCGGTCAGGTCGAATGATGCGTCGCCGAAGTTCTTGGCGGGTGCGGAAAGAGCCCCGATGGTAGGCGCGATCGGTGAAACCACCAACGACGCGGTCACACTACCGGATGTGTAATTTCCGGAGGCAGCCTGTGTTGCGGTGATGGTTGTGCTACCCGCCCCGACGATCGTCACGGTGCCGCCGCTAGTCACAGTCGCCACCCCAACCGCACTACTCGTATATGTAAACGCACCGTCGCTGTTGCTGGTTGGCGCGGTCAGGTTGAATGATGCGTCGCCGAAGTTCTTGGCGGGTGCGGAAAGAGCCCCGATGGTTGGCGCGATAAATGAAACATTAAGCGTTCCTGTTACACTTCGACTCGAATAACTCAACGTCTCTGGTTGAGTAGCAGTAATAGTGCTGCTTCCTACAGTCCCAGTAAGTGTTACTGTGCCGTAGGTCGATACAGACGCAACACCGGTGTTACTGCTGGTATAAGTGATCGGGTTATACTGAAGAGTGTAGGTTGTTCCGCTTACATCCAAACGACCCGTCACTGTATTCCCTGTTTGGGTGGCGGTGATAGTGCTTGTGCCGTTGACACCTTTGATGAGAAGCAGGTTGCCGCATACATCCGCTATACTAGAGCTACTGCTGGAGTAGGTAAATGCGTTGGTGGTCGCGATTTGATACACACGGACATGGCCAGCACTTGAGCCTGTTCCGTCATTATAAGGTGCTCCTATCGCGACGACTCTTCCATCGGCCGACATACTCACGCTCCAACCACTATTGTCACTCGCTGCTTCACCATCCATATCTTGACCACGTTGAATCCATGAAGTCCCGTTCCACGCATAGATACGGACGTGGCCTACGCTTGAATCCGTCCCATCATTATAAGGTGCACCAATCGCAACAATCGTTCCATCGGCCGATATACTCACACTATATCCACTATAATCGTCAATTGTCTCACCATCAATATCCGCACCACGTTGAACCCATGAAGTCCCGTTCCACGCATAGACACGGACATGCCCACGATCATCATTCACATTTCCGCTTGTTCCGTCGTTACCATATGCACCAATCGCGACAACGGTTCCATCCGCTGATATACTCACGCTAAATCCACTCTTGTCATTAGCAGCCTCACCATCGATGTCATTTCCACGTTGAACCCATGAAGTGCCATTCCACGCATAGACGCGGACGTGGCCTCGACTATCACTAGAGTTGCCACTTGTCCCATCGTTGTAACGTGCTCCTATCGCAACAACGGTTCCATCTGCTGATATACTTATATTTTCCCCACTATTATCACCGTTTGCTTCCCCATCAATATCCGCACCACGTTGAATCCATGAACTGCCGTTCCACGCATATACGCGGACGTGACCGCGATCACTACTCGAAACTGTTGCGTCATTATTATACGCACCAATTGCGACGACTGTTCCATTTGCCGACATACTCACGCTATAACCACTTCTGTCATCAGTCGCCTCACCATCGATGTCATTTCCACGTTGAACCCATGAAGTGCCATTCCACGCATAGACGCGGACGTGGCCGCGATTATCGTTAGCGTTACCAGTTGTCCCGTCATTATAAGATGCTCCAATCGCGACAACGGTTCCGTCCGCTGATATACTCACGCTCTGTCCACTATAGTCATATGACGCGTTGGCTTCCCCATCAATATCCGAACCACGTTGAACCCATGAAGTCCCATTCCACGTATAGACGCGAACATGGCCGCGATCGATGAGTCCGGTTCCAGATGGCCCGTCATTGCTATACGCTCCAATCGCCATGACCGTTCCATCCGCAGACATACTTACGCTCCATCCACTATAGTCACCAGTTGCCTCACCGTCAATGTCGGTCCCTCGTCGTGTCCATGTATCAGCATAACTAATATCTAGGCTATCCGGTGGTGTCGGAATTACACTAGCGGTGCTTGTAATTGTATTCACCGCGGATATGATCGATGAAATGGTTGATGTCGGTGCGGTAAGCGTGAAGGGCTCATCGCTAGGATTTTTTGACGGAACCGTAAGAGCACCTAGGGTGCTAACAGCCTTGCCTACTACTAATGACGCAGTTATACTATCTGACGGATAAACTCCGTTTGCGGCTTGAGTTGCCGTGATAGTCGTTGTTCCCGCCCCGACGATCGTGACCGTGCCACCCGACGTCACAGTCGCAACGCTGGTATTACTACTCGTATAAGTAAACGCACCGCTACTGTCACTTGTTGGCGGTGTCAAGATAAACGATGCGTCGCCGAATGTTTTCGCTGGCACGGTGAACGCTCCCAAACGATAATACATCGCAATACCGCTGTAATAAAAGCCATCACCGCCATACAAATTATACGTAGTATTATTCAAGGTAAGCGAAGTTGTTTTGGTATAGGTTCCATTTGATTCCACTTTATAGACATAAGTTCCGTAGTTCACGTAGGTTCCAGCACCGGATATATCCACGCGTTCTCCCACCTCACTCGTGATAAGGAATGAATTGCTGTTGGCACCTCCTGCTGTTGCTGGAATCGTAATCGTAGATGTGAGAGAATATGAACCGGATTGATAATCAGGAACAATAAGTGTCAGCGGTTGATTGGTGGGCATCGTGTAGTTGAATTTCTGTAAAGACCGTGCCAACGATATAGTAAATTTATTGCTATTTGCCGTGAGGTTCGCTGTTCTGCGATAATCTCTCGAACATAAGATCGTCAATTGGTCGAGTTCGTTATAATACGACATCGAGAGATCATAAGAAGGTGTGCTTGTGGGCTTCAACGCAGCAAAAGAATATTGAGTGTTATAGATATCAACGATGCCAGTCGAGATACTTGCGGATGTATTATTTGACCCACCATAACTGGAGTCACCCCAAACAATCACACTACCATCCGTTTTTAATGCGGCAAATGCTCTCTCTGATGCGCGAATGGACACAACACCTGTGAGTCCAACTGGAACGGTTCCTCCGTTGGCCGCATTACCCCAACATACAACAGTTCCATCTGATTTTAACGCGGCAAATGCGAAGTAATTTGAATACAACGCAATAACACCGGCACCGGAAGTCAACGACGTTGCGGAATTTACAGGTGTGCTCGCGCTGCTTCCATAATTTGTATTACCTCCCCAGACAACGACAGTTCCGTCTGATTTCAAAGCAGCAAACGCGTATACATTCGCACATAAGGTAACGACGTTTGTCAGACTCGGCGCGGTTCCGGTATAATATGAAGTGCTGGATTCTCCCCAGTGAACAATACTACCATCGGTTTTTAATGCGACTGCTGAATATGCCGTTGGAAATACGTGAATCACATTAGACGATACAGATGCGCCAGGACTTAGTCCGCCATATGAAGTAGAACCCCATATTACAAGACTTCCGTTGTTTTTTAATGCCGCATATGCTGAGTTCATCGTGTAGACCGCGACAACACCTGATGTTAAACTACTAGATACAGATGAACTATTTCCACCCCAACTGGAATTACCCCATGTTACAACACTACCGGTTGTTTTTAATGCTGCGTATGAAGCACCGTTACCGTAGATTAACACTACACCAGATGTCAAAGATGACGCAGCATTTACCGGTGAAGTAGTGCTTCCACCACTGGTTGTATCACCCCAACACACGACGCTACCATCACTTTTTAGGGCGGCAAAAGTATAATAGGAGGATGTGTTATATACATCAATAACATTCGTTAAATCTACGCTGGTATTATTGTTTCCACCATATCCGTTGCGTCCCCAAATCACGACACTTCCGTCGCTTTTAATTGCCGCAAATGCGATAGCATTCCCAACAACATCAACTACACCAGAAGTTAAACTATCACTTGGAACAGATACGTTGCCTGATAATGTGGCATATGTCGCACCTTGTTCCGGTCGACCCCAAACAACGACACTTCCATCTGTTTTTAATGCCGCCATTGCCGTATCATTTGAAATCAAACCAACCGTATTCGTCAAACTTACACTCGTATTGTTTGATCCTCCACTCGTTGTTACACCCCATAATTCTACTCCACCCACCGCAAATGACTTGATCGGGCGCCGATATGAACCAGTAATCTGCCAATAATTCGAACCCACATACAGCACCCCATGGAAATCCTCAATAGCCTCCGTAAAATAGACGTCTTTCAGGTTGATACCGGTGTGTGATTCCAAGAACCAGTCTCCGCCCAATGACGCTGCGCCTGTATCATCTGTGGATGCGCGCACGGTGATCCCTGTTTGGACGACCAGTGTATCGATGATATATTTCCACTCAGGATTCGAATAAAGCGCACACGCCATCAAATCCACATTTTGGATGCTGTATGTATTTTTGAGGGTGGTCACGAAGGCGGCAAACCCTGCCCATGTCTGGAGTGTCGGGTCGGCAGTTTCGACGCTCATGACTCTGCTTTCTTCTCCCTGTGTATGTGCGAAAAACCGGTGAAACGGAGCACCTGTATTGTGTTGGACGATACCGATATTTGAAAATGAGCCGGCAATTCCGAGTTCCCCTATTTTATTGAGTATATACTGAAACGCGGTCGATGACGCCGCTGTTGTCGAGGCCTGTTCTTGACAGTATTTATCCACATCGAATACATCGAAAACAATACACCGAACTCCGTCAGCCTTTACAGCACTGACGATCGTTTCGTGATCATGAATTCGTTTATCAACGAGGACTACACTAGATATCGCGGTCATCCGAACGATGAATCAATATACGTGTATATAATGTATTACGATTTTTTATTACTGAAAAAATCGTAATCATATTCGTAATTTGGTGGACACTGTCATTCTAAATTATAGATCTAAAATGATTGACTCTAATCTTACAAATATAAAAATCATAAATGAACCTCAAACGAGTAAACAGTTTCGTTTTTTTTGGCATCCCAAAATTCGGTTCGAAGTGCTGTTCCGTCATTCATAAATGTATGCGATGTAAAACCGGTAACGATCTTACTCCAAAGGCTTTTTACGGTGTGATTACTGTGGTGGTGGTGAGGCGATAATCTCTCGGCACCTTTGCCATCTTCGGTATCTCCGATAATCACCATTCCACCCGCCCCCGTAGTCATATACTTCGCCTGTCCGTTGATTTCATAATGCTCAAGATTGTGCGTATGCCCGTTCAAATACAAATGAATCCGAGGGTCATCCAGAAACGCGGTTTGAAAATCAGCTACATCGATTTCTTCTGCTTTGTGATGTCCGACGACGAAGAGCCATTCTTTACGGTTGCTGGGTATACTGGCAAGCACGCTTTTTGCCCAATCTAATTGTGCATCACAATCCTGCGCGATAATATTCTCATGAAACCGACATGGATCCGCAAACGGCGAACAATCAGGGTATTGGGTGCCACACGGATCCCAACGCCGCCGGTCGGTCCCGCGATAATCTCTCACACACGGGTTTGTATCAAGGACGATAATATTGGCCACGATGCCGCCGTCGCCGATAACAACGCGCCGATGATAATAACGTGCATCCATAATCCACCCCGGTATCGTTGAGTTCAACGCGAGTTGCGCCTCCGGCGAGAATCCATAATCGTGGTTACCGAGAGATTGATACCACGGTAACCCCATTCCACCGAATAACGCAGTATAATCCTCGCTGATTTGCGGATCACTCGTATTTTGGATACCGCAGTAATAGAAATTGTCACCGGTATTCAGGACGAACGCTGGGGGGTCTTGGCCAAGACGCGTCTTTTCGGCGATATACGCTTTCATCGCACTCGACGTATCCTGTGCGTTACGAAGATGATAGCCGCCAAGTGCGGCGGAGCCCCAATCACCTACGGATAGAAAATTCGGGGACGACGACGCCGACGCTACCGACGACGCCGACGCACAAAATGACATCATATACAAGAATAATAAAGTATAGACTCGCATGTTCTTAAATCCTACAGTCTGAACCAAGAACACAGAATTTATTTTATAATATCTACAAAATAAATTTTCATTTATTGAATCATTTGTATTGATTTAAGCGGAGTGGTAAGGATACTGAGCAGTGCTGTCAGACTCATCCGGAACGATTTGGGTAGCATTACCATCAGCTGTCAAGTTCAGCTTGATTCTGTAGGTGCGAACATCGAATGCGCTGGGTCTTACGGTGAGATTATGCTGGTTGGTAGCAGCGGTAATGCTGACCTTGAAACTGATTGAATCGCCAACCTCGAGAGGAATAGACTGAATGCCTGAAATATCGCTGATGGAAGCAAAACGAGCAGGAGCATGGTGAGCAACTTGGCGGAGCAACTCACGAGAGAAGTTGCTGGTGCCAGTAAGGTCGTTCTCGGAATACTTGTGAGGGGAGCTTCCCTTGGAGGCAGAAGCTTGGTCAACAGCCTTAAGAGCGGTGATGATGTTGGCGGCGGCAGTAGCACCCTTGGTGACAAGGTCCGACAAGAGCTCGGACTCGTTGCTGAACAGATCGACACCATAAGCGGTGTTGAAGAGCTTATAAGCAAGGTAACGAACGAAGTCGTGCTTGACAAAGTTCCTCTTGGCAACAACATCAGCGCTGGTTTCCAACATAGGAGTGGTGGTAAGAGTGTGAGCGTTGGCAGGGTTGAGGGACAAATCGGCGGGCCATGCGTTCATGTAGACGTAATACTTGATATCGGAAGCATCAACGTTGTTGACATCAAAAGAATCAGTCTGGAACTTGAACACGTTGAGCATGTCGGACCTCTTGATGTTGTAGGTAGCAACGCAGCTAACATCCATAGCAGGGGCGGCGGCACCGGCAAGCTCACCGGAAACACCAAGGGTGAAGGTCTGGTCAAGACCAGCAAGGACAAAGTCGACGGCGGGCATTATATTCTTGTTATACTAATAACCAATATTATTTTTATTTTTTTTATCTAAATACTTCTATAATTCTATGATTCTGTGATTCTGTGTCATGCCATTAATATGTCGTTGTTAATTCAATCGCCACCGAATAATCGTTATTTTGTATGTCTAAAGTGTCTCCAAATCGATCCACTAATCGTAAATGTAATTTTTCGATTTTCACCGGTCCGAAATAATCCCTTTGCTTAAATATCAAGTCACTCGGACTGGTATAATTCGTGTTCAACGCCGGCGCTGTCATCGGAATTCTGGCAATTACATTATTTCCTAAATGCGTGCCACCTCCGGTTTCTGCGATAATCGTATTCGATGTAAAATTCCGATTATAATCGTCTAATTCTAGAAAGAAATATTGTGTTACGGCACGACCGTAAGACGATTCACTTTCGACATATCGATTGTATACGAGCGGTTGATACGTTCCATTCGGGTCAAAACGTGTTTGTGAAACATAGGGTTTATCCACGATGTAGACGTCTTTATAGAACCCGATAGACCAACCCGCATTCTTGTATAAGGGCCGCATCTTTGTGTTGGATCGCGTTATTTTACCTGTATGTGGATCTAATTTTGGGCGAAAACACTGCAGTGTCCTCGACGTCATATGTGTGCGTGCGCTTGCCGAACTGGAGCATTCGTTGCTATTGGGGTCCGGATCTACCATCACCGTTATATTTTGACCGTTCATCGATATGTCCTGTGTTGTTATTTTTCGCACAAAGATGCCGCCCTCTTTGTAATAGTCTGTAAACGATTTGTCATCTTGGATGTTAAAATCGAGCTTGAACCAGAAATTCGGAGAGTATTGATAGTTTGTCGTATACGAACCTGAAAATGCGCGATAACTTGGATCATTCGGGGAGGTTGGTAGCGGCGGAATCGTGTCGCTTGTTTCTCTCGAACGAAATAAGGTTTTTGTTGAAAGATCGCTTACTTCGGCGACAATATATTTCAGCCCACTAAACACAAGTTGATTTGTAGAAGCGTCGGTGTATGCGGAAGTAGCACGCGGAACAAATGTTTTCGTAGGCACACCATTCGCCGAAATATCCAATAAATCCGCAACAACAGTCCCTGCGGCGGGTGGAAGTGCGTTGATAAAATGATTGCTCATCAGAATTTGAAAATCGGACGAAATCAAAAACCCCTCCGGAATAATAACCGTTTCTGTATGATTGATAAACACCGTTTTGGTTACACCCCCTTCAGTATATCGCTGCGGAACATTATAGAGATGAACCGTGAATATATTATTTTTCCGGTCATTCGAAAACATCTTGATCATGTTTGGGAACTCCATCGATACGATCTTCATCGAAAGAACGTTGTTGATCGGAGTCGGTAAATTCCATATATAGTCCGCTGATGACGTCGATCCGTGATTCTCTCGGAATAGCGTATCAATACTGATAATACGCTTCAGGGTTCGTCGTTCGAGCGGATTAATTACACCCTTCGCATATTCGTGAACGATGGAGGGCGTTGCGATAAGATTGGGATTGATATTTTGAACACGCACATCATCCTTTGGCATCATCACGAGTTTATCGCCGTCGCTAAGAATCGATGATGGCGAGAATTTCTGGATGAGTTGATTTTCGATCGTTTTTCCAGACGACGACGAGAGATTCGCATCGGTGATAAAGCTGACGCCGGATTGAAGGTATTGTAGAATCCGTTTTTGCGCTTCGTTGAAAAACACGACATACTCGTCATCTTCGCTGTAATTTTCGGAAAACGGCATGTCGCCGCCAAGACCCGACGCATTATAATTCTTATACTGTTGAACGATTTCCTTCGTCATGTTTTTCACGTAGTCTTCGGTTACGTTGCCTTTCTGGTTTTTCGGTATTTTATAGATTTCCATCAAGTCTTCAATCGAATAACTATTGATGTCGAGATCGAAACCATATTTACCGCGTTTTGTTCCACTATCCTGCTTTGACATCTTATTACAATACTAATATGTAATAAGAATGTATTTATCTTATTTACACGGTAGCCGGCCCGATACTCGCGATAATCGCACCTAGCAAATCTGGATCCCAAATACCGTTTTCGGGATAACCATACGTTTGAATATAAATCAGATATTCCGCCTTAATTTGAACAGGAATAACCGTAATGTGCTGCTCAGGAAAGAGTGAGACCGACCCACGCAACATATTCAATTGTGCGAGAAGTTCGTTGGGGTCGTTGAATTTATCCGCGATGATCTTGTAAACGTCTCTCTCGGCGGTGACACTCGTATTTGTATTCTGGAGGTTAATCGATTGAAGCAGACCTTCTAAATTTGTGTTGATGAACCTACGGACTTTTTCATAGGTTGAGTTGAGCGGTTTTCGTGCGTTGTATAAACCGAGTGAATAATTATTGTATAATGTCTGATTCAGTTGGGATTTGATGAGATCGAAGGCACCCGATGCGTAATTTTTACTGATTTCGCCGATATCGGTGACGACTGAACTCGACATGAGTGCTTCGATTTCGGCACAACAATCGGTGATACCGCCGGTGCCGCCTCCGCCTGTGTTGGGACCGGTTCCGGGACCCCCTAATGCGGTTGTAGTTCCACTATTTACGCTACTCGTTAAACTTAACATATTGGACCCTCCGCCTCCAAATGCGGTGCTGCTTGTCACTTTTCTAAATACACTATTTGTTGTTCCGGATCCTGTTCTTCTTACAAACGACATTTGTTATGGAATGTTTGTTATCCTACTGTATTATCGTAAGAATAAGTATTGTTTAGGGTTTTCGCGAAAGATTAATAGTATGTATCATCTAAGTTGTGCTGTATGAAATTTCACCTGAGGTTGGATCATAATATAATCTATTTACACCTATACCCCAAGCGATTCCCCGAATGGGCTTGACAAAGAACCCGTTGGTAGATGGTTCTAACGAGTTGTTGGATTGTGCGTTGAGAACGATTGAATTCGCTGGTAGATTGTTTTGTCCTGCGTAGTTTCCAATCGCAATAGAATAGTTTCCTTGATTGGTTTGACCAGCAGCATATCCAATCGCCACCGACTGTACCCCCTGCGATGAATTACCAGCATCTGCTCCAATCGCCACCGCACTCGCTGCCTGCGATGAATAACCAGCAGAAAGTCCAATCGCCACCGCATTCGTCGCCTGCGATGTTCGACCAGCATAAGTTCCAATCGCCACCGCAGATGCTGCTTGCGATGTTTGACCCGCTTCATTTCCTATCGCCACCGCCTGTGTCGCCTGCGATGAATTACCAGCATTAGTTCCAATTGCCACCGCAGATCCCGACTGTGATGAATTACCAGCAGCATT
>Ga0194133_10002365_pt1 | contig 29382 bp, 26 predicted proteins | sample TA2KigOf40mmetaG_FD_155448 | JGI IMG/M metagenome (GOLD analysis project Ga0194133, IMG submission 155448) | Freshwater microbial communities from Lake Tanganyika, Tanzania - TA2015055 Kigoma Offshore 40m | ecosystem: Environmental > Aquatic > Freshwater > Lake | place: Tanzania: Lake... | reverse complement strand
CCGGCTCGATGCCCTTGAGGGCCTCAAGACCTACCTTGGCTTTCAGATCGGGACTGTGCTGACGTCGTTTCTTGGACATAGGGATCGTGTTTCGGACTCTGGGTTAACGATCCGACCTGTCCAACTTTCGGGGACCACTTCACCTCGCGTACGAGGAAAGCGCGGAACGGCTGGGTGAGTTCCTGCCGGTGGTGGACGAGCTCGCGGAGCAGCAGGCGCTCGCGGCGTCTCTGGCGGCGCGGGTCCGGCGCGAGGAGCCGGCGTCTGCCTGGGGCGGCCCGGCCGCGCCGGCCGGCTGGTGGGAATTCATCGAGGGCGCCCTCGAGAACCTCGGGCGGCGCGACGCGCTGCTGGCCGAGTTCCGCCGCGGGGCGCGCCGGGCGCTGCAGGCCTCGCGCATCACGGTTTTCGTCCGCGCGGGCACCGTGTTCCGGACGGAGGGGGCGGATGGCGCGGAGAGTGGATTCGGCGCGGACGACCCGCTCGTGGACTTCTTCGAGACGCGGCCCGCCGTGGTCGATGGTTCGGAGATGGCGATCGACGCGGACCCCCTCGCCGGGCTGGCGGTGCGCAACCGGCTCGCGCTCTGGGGCGCCCGGCTGCTGGTGCCCGTCCACGACAACGGCCGGCTGCTCGCGCTGCTCGTAGTGGGGGTTCGGGACGACGGCGCGCCGCCCGACACGGGGGACCGTGAACGCGCGGTGCAGCTGGCGCGCTGGCTGCGGCTGGCGCTCGCCCGGTGCCTCGCGCACGAGCGCCTCGCTGCCGCCGCCGACAAGGCGACGCTCGCGGAGAAGTACCTTCCCGGCAGCGTGATTCTGGGGCCGACGGAGGCCGTGCCTCGGCAGCTGCCCGTGCTGGTGCGCGAACTGATCGGACAGGCCCGGCGTAACCGCGCGGTCTTCCGGGAGTCGCCGCGCCCCGGCCAGCCGTGGCGGGCGGCCGCGGGCATTGTGGCCGAGACTGGCGGGGTCTGGGCCTGGTGGGACGACGCCACGATGGAGGTCCGCGACGCCGAACAAGTGGAGCGGCAGCGACGCCGCGAGGTGCTGCGTGATCTCGCCCTCACCCTCAGCCACGAGTTGGGCAACGCGCTCGTCTCGCTCACCACCTTACGGCAGGCCAAAGCGGAGCGGATGCCGCCGCCCTATCTGATGGAGACGATCAAGGCGGACGTGGGCCAACTCGAGACGCTCAACGCGAACCTGGCGGTGATGCAGGGCCTGCACGAGGCCGAGGCGGAGGCGGTCGACATCCGCGAGCTGGCACAGGAGGTCGGACGCGCCCTCGGGCTGCGGGTGGAGGCGGGCGCCGAGCCGGTGGTGCTGCTGGCGAACCGGATGCTGCTGGACTTCGCCCTGCGCGCCATCCTCCGCACTCTCGGGGAGAACCGCGCCGAGCTCGGCCTGAAAGATCTCTCGCTGCGGGTCCGTTCCACCGGCGCCGGCGCCGACTTGACGGCCCTGCTCTCGATCAAGGGCCGGCTCCTCGAACTGGAGGGCATTTTGCCGGAGCCGGAAGAGGGCGCTGTGCCCAACCAGGGCCGCCTTGGGGTGTTCCTCGCCAAGGAAATCCTGCGGCTGCACCACGGTGAGATCCACGCCGGCCCCGGGCTCGAGGGCACCGAGATCCTGCTTTCGCTGCGCAAGCTGTGAAGCCCGCCGCCCCCGGAGACCTCATCGCCGCCTGGGCCGCCGCCGAGCCCGCGATCACCCTGTGCGTCCTGATCGGCTCGCAGTCGCGCGCGGGGGACCCGGCTACCGGACCCGATGCGGGCTCCGACTGGGACTTTCAACTGGCCACCGCGGCGCCCGGGCGTTTCGCGGATGGGGCGTGGCTCGCCGCCCTCGGCCTGCCCCCGCTGGCCTACGCCCTCCGCCCCGGCCGCCTCGGCAGCGCGCTCAAGGCGACGGCGGTCACCGCGCGCGGCGAACTGGACGTGGTGGTGCTGCCGGCCGAACCCCTGCGCGGCCTCGCGCGGTTGGTGGGGGCGGGCGGGTTGCCTTCCGATCCGGCCGCGCGGCAGGCGCTCACCGACCTGGCTGCGGTCCTCGCCGGCGGCTACCAGATCCTGAAGGGCGAGGCGGAATTTGGTGCCTTCTACGCCCAAGTGGCCAGCGCGGTTCCGCCGGCGCGGCTCGATGACGCCGCGGTGCGTGCGCTCGCCGAGGGTTGGGTCTGCGACTATGTGGCCCTACGGCGGCGCCTAGCCCGCGGGGAAATTCTCGCTGCGCGGCGGGCGCTCCACCACCAGTTGGCCGAGGGCAACGCGCGTCTGCTCCACGAGCTGCGCTTGCGGCGGGGATGGCCCTCCTTCCCCGATGTCCGCCGGCTCGAGCGCCTCGATGCCGCCGCGGCGGCCCGCCTCGCCTTGCCCGACACCGGGGACGCCGCCGGGCTGCACGTGGCCGCCCAGGTGGCCGCGCGGACCTGCCGGGGCCTGGTCGCGGAGCTGATCGGGGCGGCGTGGCGCTGGCCCGACCTCACGTCGCTAGGTCTGGGCGGTGAATAGCTCGGCGATCACGTCCTCGAGGGGCACGTCCTCGATCGTGATGTCGGCGACCGCCCCCGCGCGCAGGATGTCCTGTGACGCCGCGACCACCTGGTCGGCCGGGACGGTGAGCGTGAATTTGCCCTCGTCGTCGCGCCGGGTGGTGAGGGCGTGCGGGCAGCTCCAGCCCTCGCCAAAGGCGGCCGCGCCGTGGGCGGCGGGCACGAAGGTCACGATCTTGCGCCGGGCGCCGCCCGCGGCCTCGAGGCGGTCGAGCGCCCCATCATAGATCTTCCGGCCGCGGTGGATCACGATCACGCGGCCGCACAGTTCCTGGATATCGGCCATATAGTGGCTCGTCAGGAGGATCGTCACCCGGTGGCGGCGGTTGTAGTCGCGCAGGAAGGCCCGGACCTTGCGCTGGGAGACCACATCGAGGCCGATGGTGGGCTCGTCCAGAAAAAGTACCCGCGGCCGGTGGAGCAGGGCGGCGATTAGCTCCATCTTCATCCGTTCGCCGAGGGAGAGTTCCCGGACCATCACGTCGAGCTTCGGGCGGACCTCGAGGAGGTCGACCAGCTCGTCGAGGGTGGCGCGGTACTCCGCCGGCGGCAGGCCGTAGACGGCGCGGAGGAGCTGGAAGGACTCGATGGCGGGCAGATCCCACCAGAGCTGGTTCTTCTGGCCGAGCACAAGGGCGAAGATCCGCCGGTAGGCGTTCTCGCGCCGGGTGGGGTCGTGGCCGGCGACGCGGGCCGTCCCGCGGGTGGGGATGATGAGGCCCGCGAGCATCTTGAGCGTGGTTGTCTTCCCCGCGCCGTTGGGCCCGAGGAAGCCGACGAACTCCCCCTCCGCGATGGAGAAGGAGATGTCCTGCGCGGCCGCGTTCTCCTCGAAATCGCGCCGGAAGAGCCCCCGGACGCCACCGAGGAAGCCCGGGCGCTTCTTGTAGGTGCGGAAGACGCGGGTGAGGCCCCGGACCTCGATCATCGGCGGCCCGGCGCGGCGGGCTGGGTGAAGGCCGGCAGGCGCACGATCTTGCCGCCGGCGAGGGCGGACTGGTGGGCGCACAGGCCGACGCAGGTCCAGTTCGCCGACTGGATGGCGTTTGGGTAGGGGTCGCGGTCCTCGATCAGGGCGCGGACGAACTCGTGGGCGAGGTGCGGGTGCGAGCCGCCGTGGCCGGCCCCCTGGGTGAAGCTCAGGTGCGTCTTCTTGCCGAGGTCGTAGACGCCCTTGGTCGTGAACGGCCGGATCCCGGCCGGCAGCCGGCGCGCGTAATCGGGCACCCGCACCTTGCGCGGGATCCTGGCCTCGGGGAGCTTGGCCGTGTGCAGCACGTGCGGCTCGTGCTCGACCAGGGTCCATTCGAACGACCGCTTCGAGCCGTACACGTCGATGCTCTCGCGGTACTGCCGGGCCACATCGAAGAGCGAGCGGATGATCCGCGCGGTCAGGTCGCTGTCCCGCAGCTTCACGTGGGCCGTCTCGACCGCGAAGGGCGAGCCGTAGTGCTTGACCAGCTCGGGCCGGATCGTGCCGGAGCCGAAGCAGGAGACGTACTCGGCGGCGGCGCCGGTGAGGGCGAGCATCGGCCCGACGCAATGGGTGGCGTACCACATCGGGGGGAGGCCGGGCCAGTAGTTGGGCCAGCCGTCCATATCCTGCTGGTGGCTCGCCTGGAGGAACTGGATGCGACCGAGGTCGCCCTTCTCGTGGAGCTCCTTCAGGTACAGGAATTCCCGGGCGTAGACGACGGTCTCCATCATCATATAGCGCCGGCCGGTGCGGCGGGAGAGGTTGACGATGCGGCGGCAGTCCGCGATGGAGGTCGCCATCGGCACGGTGCAGGCCACGTGTTTGCCCGCCTCGAGGCCCTTGATCGTCTGGCCGGCGTGGTCCGGGATCGGGGTGTTGATGTGGACCGCGTCGATCTCCGGGTCCCGCAGCAGTTCCTCGTAGCTGGTGTAGCCCTTGGGGATGCCGAAGGCCTGCTGGATGGCCTTGAGCTTCTTCGGGTCGCGCTGGCAGACCGCGACTAGGCGCGCGTCGGGGTGCGCCTGGTAGATGGGGATGAACTCGGCGCCGAAGCCGAGGCCGACGAGGGCGAGGTTGATTTTCTGGGCGGGCATGGGGAAGGGGAGGGCCGGCGGCGTCGCGCCACCGGAAACGGGCCGGGATCGTGGGCACTTCCCCGCGCGTGGCAATCGCGGAGCGGCGCTCGCGTGGCTTCCCCGGACTTTACGCGCGCCCCATCCCGTGCCACGGTCCGGCCGATGAAGCGTGGTCTCCTCCCCCGGGTCCCGGCCCTGCTCCTGTTCGCCGCGGTCTGCGCTGGCGGCTGCTCGTCCTCCCAGATGGGCCGCATCGACCGCAACCGGGCCATCTACGAGACGTGGCCCCTCGAGGTGAAGCAGGCGGTGCTCGACGGCCGCGTTGAGCCGGGAATGGACCAGGATATGGTCCGCGTGGCGTGGGGCGAGCCGAGCGAGGTCAGCATCTCCCCCGCGGGTGATGAGATCTGGATCTACGCCAAGGGCGGTGATCCCGGCGGCTATTATCCCGGGTCCCGCGGCGGGATGATGGGCGGGGGCATCGGCGGCACGGGCACCGCGATCGGCGTGAGCACCGGCCGCGGCGGCACGGTCGTGGGGACTTCCTCCAGCGTCGGCATCGGCATCGGGGGCGGTTCCGGGGGCATCGGCATCGGAGGCTCCGGCATCGGGATGGGGACCGGCGGGATCGGCGGGCCCATTATGACGCGGCCCGTGGCGCCGGATATCCGCGAGGTCGTCTTCCGCAACGGGGCGGTGGTCCGCGCCGACAAGCCCTGACGCCTCTCGCACCGGCGCAACCGGTGCGCACCCCCCGGCAAGCGGGGCCGAGCCATCCCGCCACCTCAATTCTGCCCGATGCGGCGGAAGAGCCGGAAGCCGAGGCCCGCAAAGAGCAGGTTCGGCAGCCAGATGAGGAGGTCCGGCCGCCACTCCGGCCGCTGGTCGAGCGCCTTCACCCCGGCGGTGAGGACGTAGAACGCCAGCACCAGGACGATCGCGAGGCCGAGGTTGGCGGAGGTCTCCCGCCGCGAGACGCGGATGCCCAGGGGAATGCCCAGCAGCGCGAACGAGAAGACCGCCGTCGCCAGGCTCAGCTTCTCCTGCATCAGCAGGTCGAAATTCATCCGCTCCCGCGCGTGCTCGCGTTCCTTCCCGGCCGCCGGGACGGTCGCCGCGTGGCGGGCCCGCGCCGCCCGGAGCTCCCCGAGAGTCAGCCACTCCGTCTTGATCCGCACGAGGCTCTGCCCGAGGTAACGCTCCAGCGAGATCCGCACGTCCTCAAACCGCTCCACCGTGGCCACCTTGGGGGCCCGCGCCGGGGACTCCGGATCATCGCCGTCCCGCTCCTCGATGGTCGCCCGCACCAGGGTGGGCACGAGGCTGTTGGTCGCTTCGTCGTAGACCAGCCGCCCCGATTCCGCCCGCACCAGCCGGCGCACGCGGGACTCGCGGTCGAGATCCCACAGCCAGATGTCGCGCAACTCGTCCCCCTCCTTGGCCCCCACGTAGAGGACCACGCCGCGGAAATCCCGGATGAAGGTCCGCGGCACCACGATCCCCATCGGGTTGCCGCGCACGGCATCGGCGAAGGCGCGGTGGAACTCGGCCCGGGCCCACGGGGCGGACTCGAGGTTGATGTGGATGGCCAGCGCGGTGCCCAGCGCCGCCAGCACCAGCACCGGCCGCGCGATCCGCGCCAGGCTCAGGCCGGCCGCCCGCATCGCCGTGATCTCGTGGTCCGCCGACAGGCGCCCGAGCGTGAGCAGAATCCCCGTGAGCATCCCCATCGGCAGCGCGAAGGAGATCGCGAAGGGCAGCAGCAGGCCCACCAGCCGAACGAAGGTGGCCGGGCCGAACTGGCCCGCGAGGAGGGGACTGAGCAGTTCGCGGACGACGTTCGGCAGCGCCACGATGAAGGCGAACAGCGCCACCGCCGCGAGGCAGGTCGCGAGCACGCCCTTGAACAGGTGGCGATCGAGCAGGGTCACGGGTCCAACGTGGCGGTCCGGGGCGGCGCTGGCGAGGCCGCAGGCTTCAAACCAGCCCGGCCAGCCCCAGCTGGCCGTCCCCCTCGTCCTCCGGCCCGGTCACGGGCAACAGGCAGTCCGGACCCTCGTGGCGGACCTGGTTGACCCGCGGCGACACCCGCGTCGCCGCGAGGACCCCCGCCGGCAAGGGGCGCAGCAGCGGCAGGAGCTCCGCCGCGGGCGGGGCGGGATCCAGCCAGACCTCCGCGGCCTCCGGGGACAGGGCGACGGGCATCCGGTCGTGGATGCGGGCCACCTCCGCGCAGGCTTCGGTCGTGATGAGGGCGAAGGTGGCGGGGGTGTTTTCGGTGCCTTCCGCCCAGACGCCGGCGAGCGCGAGGGGCGGGCCGGCGCGCGGGGCGAAGTACCACGGGAGCTTCCGGCCGCCGCGGGTTTCCCACTCGTAGAAGCCGCTGGCCGGCACGACGCACCGGCGCCGCTGGAAGGCCTCGCGGAACGCGGGCCGGGCCGCGATGCTTTCCGCCCGGGCGTTCGCCAGCCGGCTGCCGCCCGGGCTCGCCGCCCAAGGCGGGACCAGGCCCCATTGCGCAGTGTTCGCGGTCCGCTGGGGCCGCGGGCCGCGGACGATCGGGACGAGGCTCGTCGGCGCGAGATTGTAGCGGCTGGTGAAGGCGGAAATGTCCGGCACTCCCAGTTGCCGCAACAGGGCTTCGAGGTCCTCGCGTTTGAGCACGTAGCGGCCACACATCGTTCGCCGGGAAGGAGGGTTGGTTTGCGGGGTGGGGGGGCGGCCGCCGGCGCTTAAGCCGGCCGGGTGGCGACCTCGAGCGCCTCGAGGAGGGCGTGGGCTTCCGCCGCGCTGGCGCCGCACATCGATTCCTGGGGACGCAGGCTCACGCAGAAGGCCGGACGCTCCGGGCGGCCGAAGAGCGCGCACCGCAGGTCGGGCAACAGCTGCACGCAGGGGACGCCGGCCGGCTTGCCCCGGGGCATCCCGGGGATGGGCGAGGAAATGGAGGGCGCGATGCAGCACGCGCCACAGCCCGGGCGGCAGTCCATACGCCGGGGATGTGCCGCGCCCGGGCCCGCGAGGCAAGCGTGCGGCCTCGCCCCCGGGTTTGGGCCGGAATTCAGGGTCTGGCGGCGTTTGCGGGCCACTGCCGGGTCCGCCGGGCTCCCGGGATGGATCCCTTGTCTCCCGCCTTCCTGCCGGTGCGCGTCTTCGGCCCCGGTTGCCATTACTTCACCTTCCGGACCCGCCGCGGCCGCCCCGGGCTCGCGGTGCCCCCGGTCTGCGCCGAGTTCCAGGCCGCCCTCCATCTGTTGGGCCTGGAGGGGGTTTCCCGGGTGCGGACGGCCGTCGTGCTGGCGGCCGAACTGCACCTGGTGGCCGCCGTGCCGGAGAGCCGGGCCGCCGATCAGGTAGGGCTGGTCCTGCAGGGCAAGCTGGCGCCGTCGCTGGCGCGGCTGGGACTCGCCTGGGCCCCCGAGTTCAGCCACCGCCCGCTGCCCTCTGGCGCGGATGGCTACCCCACGTTCCGCTACCTGTACCGGGCGCCCTACCGGGCGGGGCTCGCCGCCGAGGGGGAGGCGTGGGCGGGCTACCATTGCGCGGAGCGCGACTGGCGCTGGTTCGGCCCGCTGACCCGGGGCTCCGGCGGAGGGTTGGGCCCGCTGGAGGCGGCGGTGGCCGCCTGAGGGGCGGGAGCTGGAGCCAACACCCGGATTTGAACCGGGGACCCACGCTTTACGAAAGCGTTGCTCTACCAGCTGAGCTATGTTGGCGCGCGAGCCGGGGGACACAAACGCGCCCTTCCGCGAGGGCAAGAACGTTTTCCGCCGGAAGCGGGCACAAAAAAGGCGCCGAGCCGGAGCCGGGCGCCCAAAGGGTGGGGCAGGCGCGCTTACTTCGCGACCAGCGTGCCCTTCATCAGCATATAGTGGCCGGGAAAGGAGCAGACGTAGGTGTACTCGCCGGCGGCCGGGACGGTGAACGTGACCTCGCCGGTCTGCTTGGGGCCCAGCACCTTCACAAACGCGACCACCTTGTCCTTGTGGGCGGGCGCGATGTACTCGGCGTCCTTCGCGGTCATCGAGGCCTGGGCGAAGGCGTTCAGGTCGGTGCCGGGCTTCAGGAGCACCCAATTGTGGCCCATCGCCTCCTTCGGCAGCGTGCCGACGTTCTTGAGGACGACCTTGATCGTCTCGCCGACCTTGGCCTCGATCTTGGCGAGGTTGAACTTCATCTGGTCGTTGGCGGTGATCTCGATCGTGCGCGCGGGCTCGGCGGCGCGGAGGACGGTGCCGGCAAGGAGCGCGGTGAGCAGGGAGAGGGAAGCGAGGAATTTCATAACGCGGTCCACGGTGGGAGGGGGCTCCCGCGATGCAAACCCGAACGACGCAATCCCCTCGGGGCATTACCCGGCTTAATTGGGGCTTGAAATGCCCCTTCCTTCGCAAACCTTACTCGCTTTTTTCTTTCGGTCGTTTCCGTTCCCTCTCTCCTGAGTCCGCTCCCATGCGCTTCGTTCCCTCCTTCCTGGCTCGCGCCGGCCGGTTCCTTGCCGCCCTCGCGGGCCTGCTGCTCCTCCCGGGCTGCGATCTCAATTTCTGGCGGATGGACGGTCACCAGTCGACGATGATCGCCGAGGGCCCGGTGGCCCGTTCGCAGCTCAGCCTGTTCTACGTCACCTGCTGGGTCACGCTCATCATCTTCATTCTGGTCGGGGGCGTGCTCGCCTACACGATGTGGCGTTTCCGCGCCCGGACCGAGGCGGATGAGCGCGCGGAGCCCCCGCCCCAGAGCCACGGGAACCCCCTCGTCGAGATCAGCCTGATCGGCGCCTCGGTGCTTGCGCTGGTCATCATCGCGGTGCCCACGCTGACCGCCATCTGGTACACGCACGACGTGCCGGAAGCGGAGAAGAAGAACGCCTACGAGGTCACGGCCACCGGCCACCAATGGTGGTTCAAGTTCGAATACCCGTCAGAGCAGGCCGCCGTCGACACCGCGGGCGCCAAGACCCCGCTGGTCACGGGCAACGAGCTGGTCATCCCCGCCGGCCGCCCGGTGCGCATCAACGTCCGCACGGTCGATGTGATCCATTCCTTCTGGGTGCCGAAGCTGGGTGGAAAGATTGATATGATCCCCAACCGGGCCAACTTCTTCTGGTTGCAGGCCGACAAGCCCGGGTACTTCTGGGGCCAGTGCGCCGAGTACTGCGGGGATTCCCACGCGGTGATGCGCTTCCGCGTGATTGCCCTCGACGAGAAGGATTTCGCCGCCTGGAAGGAAAAGCAGCTCGCCCTCGCCCGCTCCGTCGCCGCCCCGGCCGCCCCCGTGGCCGCCGCCGCCCCGGTCGCCGCCCTCCGCGCCTTCAAGACGAACGAGGTGGGCGTCTCCGAGGCCTTCGACCGCAACCCCCTGGAGGCCTGGCGGGCCAAGCAGGCGGTCGAGAAGGACGAGAATCCCGCCCTCGTCGCGCAGGGTCGCGAGCTGTTCGCCACCAAGACCTGCAATGCCTGCCACGCGGTCCGCGGCCACGGCGCGATGGGCGTCCAGGGCCCCGACCTGACGCACTTTGGCGCCCGTACCACCATCGGCGCCGGCCTGATCGAGAATAATCCCGAACAGCTCCGCCGCTGGATCCGCGATCCGGAGTCCGTGAAGCCCGGCAACAAGATGGCCAAGGCTTACCGCGACAACAAGATCACCCTCTCCGACGCCGAACAGGTGGCCCTCACGGCCTATCTGCTCAGCCTCAAGTAAGGCCCGCCCTCCCTCCCACCTTCCAGCCCCCGGACCACCTATGGACACCACGGCCAAGACCGCCTATCTCACCAAGGAGGACGCGGTTCCGGCGCAGCCCAAGCTGCTCGCCCATCCCACCGCCAAGACCGGCCTGATGAGCTGGCTCACCACGGTCGATCACAAGCGCATCGGCTTTCTTTACGGGGTGTTCGCCCTGTTCTTCTTCTTGGTCGGCGGCGTCGAGGCGCTGCTCATCCGGGCCCAGCTGATGTACCCCAACGGGACCGTGCTGAGCGCCCAGATGTACAACACGATGTTCACGATGCACGGGACGACGATGATCTTCCTGGCCGTGATGCCGCTCTCGGCGGCCTTCTTCAATTACATCATGCCCCTCCAGATCGGGGCGCGCGACGTCGCCTTCCCGCGGCTCAACGCCTTCTCGCTCTGGACCTTCGTCGCCGGTGCCATCGTGCTCAACCTCGGCTGGATCGGGCCCATCTTCGGGGTCGAGGGCCATAATGCCCCCGATGTCGGCTGGTACGGCTATTCCCCGCTCACCTCGCGGCAGTTCACCCCCGGCCACTCGGTGGACTACTGGGTGATGGGCCTGCAACTCTTGGGCGTCGCCTCCATCGCGGCCTCCCTGAACTTCATCGTCACGATCATCAATATGCGGGCCCCCGGGATGACGATGATGCGCCTCCCGGTGTTCACCTGGATGACGCTGGTGACGGCCTTCCTGATCGTCCTTTCCTTCCCCGCGATCACCATCGCGCTGGTCGAGCTGATGATGGACCGCAACTTCGGGACGGTCTTCTTCGAGGTTTCCGGCGGCGGGATGCCGATCCTGTGGCAGCACCTGTTCTGGGTCTTCGGCCACCCGGAGGTGTACATCCTGATCCTCCCCGCGATGGGCATCATCTCGGAGATCCTGCCCACCTTCTCCCGCAAGCCGCTCTTCGGCTACCCGATCGTGGTCTTCTCTGGCGCCTGCATCGGTTTCCTCGGCTTCGCCGTGTGGAGCCACCATATGTTCACCACCGGGATGGGCACCGTGGCCACGGCGGCCTTCGCCCTCGCCACGATGGCGATCGCGGTCCCGACCGGCGTGAAGATCTTCAACTGGATCGGCACGATGTGGGGCGGGCGCCTGATGATGCGCACCCCGATGATGTTCGCCCTCGGCTTCGTCTGGATGTTCATGATCGGTGGCTTCTCCGGCGTGATGCACTCGGCGGCCCCGGCGGACACCCAGCAGAGCGATTCCTACTTCGTCATCGCCCACTTCCATTACGTGCTGATCGGCGGTTCGATCTTCGCCCTGCTGGCCGGCATCCACTACTGGTTCCCCCTGATGTTCGGCCGCAAGGTGAGCGAGTTCTGGGGCAAGCTCTCCTTCTGGATCATCTTCGTGGGCTTCAACGTCACCTTCTTCCCGATGCACTTCCTCGGGCTGAACGGGATGCCCCGCCGGACGTTCACCTACGATCCGAACCTGGGCTGGAACACCCCCAACTACATCGCCTCGATCGGCGCCTTCGTCCTCGGCCTTGGCATCGCGGTCTATTTCGCGGTTATGATCTACACCTACTACAAGGGCGAGAAGGTCGGCCGCGATCCCTGGGATGGCCGCACGCTGGAGTGGTCGATCCCGAACCCGCCCCCGGAATACAACTTCCGCGTCGTCCCCACGGTCCACGACCGCGACGCCTTCTGGTACGAGAAGAACCACCGCGAGCAGATCGCGGCCGAACGCGCCGTGGCCGAGAAGGCCGAGGAGGCCCACGGGGGCATCCATATGCCCCACGGCTCCATCTGGCCCCTCGTCGCCAGCTCCGGGCTCCTCATCGCCGGCGTCGGCTCCACCGCCTTTGAGGCCAAGTGGGACGTCCCGGGGATCCACTGGAAACTCGGCCTGTCGCTCTTGGGCGGCCTGGTGACGCTCGTGGGCATCTACTTCTGGTCGCTGGAGGGCAACGAGGGTTACCATCTGCACCTCGACAAGGACGGCAAGCCCGTCAAGGGCCACGGTGACGACCACGGCCACGGCAAGCACTGATCCCCGCCCCCCACCTCCAATGAGCAGCCACGCGGCCTCCGCTTCGATCGATCACCACCACGACCCGTCCACGTCGACGGGCATTCCGAACAAGAAGCTCCTGATGTGGGCGTTTCTGGCCTCGGACTGTATGTTCTTCGGGGTGCTGATCGCCACCCACCTGGTCTATCGCCTGCACCCGCCGGCGGGTGGCCTCGACCCGAAGGCGGTCTTCAGCGTCGAGCTGACCTCCTTCTCCACGTTCATCCTCCTGATGTCCTCGCTGATGATGGCCCTCGCCGTCACCGCGATCCAGAAGGGTAACGTCCGCAGCTGCCGCTGGTCCCTGCTCACGACGATCTTCTTCGGGATGATCTTCCTCGGGTGCCAAGTCTACGAGTTCCAGCACTTCGTGGTGGACAAGAAGATGACCCTCTCGAACAGCCTGCTCGGGACGACCTTCTACACCCTCACGGGCACCCACGGCTGCCACGTGGCGATCGGCGTGCTCTGGCTGACGCTGATGTACGTCCGCTCCTTCAAGCCGGGCGCGGGCTCGGCCCGGCGGACCTGGCTGTCGCACCAGCTCTGGCACGCGCTGGCGCTCCTCGCCCTGCTCGGCCTGTGCCTGAAGGTCACGCTCGGCTTGGTGCACTCGATCCAGGTGGAACCCTCCTTCGGTGCCGCGATGGGCCATTTCGTGAAGGCCGAGTTCCTCGCGATGGCCGGCGCCCTGGCCGCCGTCGCGGCCTGCGTCTGGTTCGCCCGTCCCCGTGGCCCCGTGGCCTTCGGCGAGGCCAATGCGATCGATGTCGAGTCGATGGGCCTCTATTGGCACTTCGTGGATATCGTCTGGATCGTGATCTTCACCGCCGTCTACCTGCTCGAATACCTCTGAACCCGATGAGCGCCCCCTCCCATTCCGCCGGCGGCCACGCTGCTGACCACGGCCACGACGAGAGCAAGTTCCAGATCTACGTCCAGATCGCGATGCTCCTCGCGGTCATCACGGGCATTGAGATCGTCGCGGTGTTCCTGCCCTTCCCCAAGTGGGTGCTGGTCGCCTCCCTGGTGGTCCTCTCGCTGGTGAAGTTCCTGTTCGTCATCTTCTACTTCATGCACCTGCGGTGGGATAAGCCCTTCTGCACGATCCTGTTCTTCATCGGCCTCGTGCTGGCCTCGGGTACGGTCTGGGCCCTGCTCGCCCTGTTCTCGGCCGAGGCGAGCCTGCCGCTGCCGACCTCCTGAACCGAAACGCGCTCCTTTCCACCCGGTTCCGCCCCCGCGCGGGACCGGGTTTTTTTGCGCCCCGTTCAATCCGAGTTGCGGCCCGCCGGTTTCAGCACGTCCTTCCCACCCCTTTCCCGTGCACCGCCCGCCCGCCTCCCTCCCGGCCCGCCGGACCCGCCTATGATCGACTGGCGCCATTGGCACAATGAACCCTGGCTGATCGGGGGCCTCGTGGTCGCCGGCTGGCTCTGGGCCGTGCTGGCGGGCCCTTTCCGGGCCCGTCTGGCCCCGGGCCAGCCCTGGCCGCTCGCGCAGGCCATCCAGTTCTACTCCGGGCTGCTTTTCTTCTATCTGGCCGTGGGCTCCCCGCTGGATCAGGTCGCCGAGCGCTACCTGTTCAGCGCCCATATGCTGCAGCACCAGCTGATGATCTACCCTGCGGCCATCCTCTTCCTCCGGGGACTGCCGTCTTGGATGATCGATCCGGTCCTCGGCGCGCCCGGGCTCCATCCGGTGCTGCGGCTGATGACCCATCCGTTGCTCGCGGGTTCAACCTACACGATCGTGGTCGGGGCCTGGCACGCGCCGATGTTCTACGATTGGGCGCTGCAGGATCGGCTGGTGCACATCATCGAGCACCTGATGTTCTTCGGGGCGGCGATCCTGTACTGGTGGCCGCTGTTCAGCCCCTCCCGGGTGCTGCCGCCGCGGCGCCCCGGGGTCCAGATGGTCTACCTGCTGGGGGTGCTCATCGCGATGACGCCGGTGTTCGCCTACATCACCTTCAGCCACGACGTGCTTTATCCGACTTATGAGTATGCCCCCCGCCTGTTCCCGAACTTCTCGGCGGCGGATGACCAGCTGCTGGCCGGCGTGATGATGAAACTGGTGGGCGTGTTTGGCGCCATGGCCGCCCTCGCCGTGGCCTTCTTCGGCTGGTACCGGGAGCGGCGCTGAACCGCTCCCGGAGACCGTCCCCGCGTCCCGCTCAGGCGGGCGGCAGGAGGTCGTCCAGCGTGTCGCTCTCGGTGTTGATGTCCGCGAACAGCCAGGAAGACAGGTAGCGCTCGCTGCTCGAGGGGATGATGGCCACGATCTGCTTGCCCTGGTTCTCCGGCCGGCGGGCGAGCTGCAGCGCCGCCCACGCGATGGCCCCGGACGAGATGCCCACGGGGATGCCGTCCAACTGGTTGATCTGCTTCGAGACGGGGCCGGAATCGGCCTCCTTCACCCGGATCACCTCGTCGTAGATCTTGGCGTTGAGCACGCCCGGCACGAAGCCGGCGCCGATGCCCTGAAGCTTGTGGGGGCCCGGCGTGCCGCCGGAGAGCACCGGGGAGGCATCCGGCTCCACCGCGACGATCTTCACCGAGGGCTTTCGCGCCTTCAGCACCTCGCCGATGCCCGTGATGGTGCCGCCGGTGCCGACCCCGGCCACCACGATGTCCACCTTGCCGTCGGTATCCCGCCAGATCTCCTCGGCGGTGGTGCGGCGGTGCACGGCCGGGTTGGCCGGATTGTTGAACTGCTGGAGAATGACCGCATTCGGAATGCGGGCGGCGAGCTCCTCCGCCTTGGCGATGGCGCCCTTCATCCCCTTCGGCCCCTCGGTCAGCACCAGCCGCGCGCCCAGGATCTTCAGCAGCTTGCGGCGCTCGAGGCTCATCGTCTCGGGCATCGTCAAGATCAGCTTCAGCCCCTTGGCCGCGGCGACGAACGCGAGCGCGATGCCCGTGTTGCCCGAGGTCGGCTCGATCAGGACGCTCTGCGCGTTGATCTTCCCGCTCTGCAGGGCGTCCTCGATCATCGACACCCCGATGCGGTCCTTGACGCTGGAAAGCGGGTTGAAGAACTCGAGCTTGAGCAGGACCTCAGCGCCGGCCTGATGCGCGGCCGCGGTCCGGTTCAGGCGGACCAAGGGGGTATTGCCGATCGTGGCGGTGATGTCGGAGTAGATTTTGGCCATGGTGGGACGGGAACGAGCCAGCACACCACCGCCTCCGGGCGCGTGTCAAAGCTTGTGCGGTTGGACCGTCCGGCGGGAATTTCGCCGTCCGGCGGGGTTTTCGACTCGGCCCCCGGCGCGGGCGCTGCCAGCTTGCGGGCCCTATGACGCTGGAAATCGCCCTCGTCTTGGCGCTCGTCGTGATCGCCATGGCCGGCTTCGTGTGGGAGAAATTCCCGCCCGATGTCGTGGCGCTCGGCGTGCTCGTGGTGATCGCGGTCTCCGGGTTGGTCCCGGTGGCGGACGTGTTCGCGGTGTTCGCGAACCCGGCCCCCCTCACGGTCGCGGCCCTGTTCGTCCTCTGTGCCGCCCTGCTGCGGTGCGGCGCCCTCGATTACCTGTCCGGCAGCCTCGAACGGGTCCAAGGGCTGCCCTATCCGCTGGTGATCTTCCTGCTGGTGCTGCTGGTGGCGTTTGTCTCGGCCTGGATCAATAACACCCCCGTGGTGGTGGTCTTCGTCCCGGTGGCCATCAGCTTGGCCAGGCGGATGGGGCTGCCGGTGTCCAAGTTCCTGATCCCGGTCTCCTTTGCCTCGGTCTTGGGCGGGAATTGCACCCTGATCGGCACCAGCACCAACCTGGTGGCCAATGGCATTCTGATTGAGCGCGACCTGCCCGGGCTTGGGATGTTCGAACTCGCCGCGGTGGGGGTGCCCGCGGCGCTCCTGGGGGCCGTTTACCTCGGTTTGGCCGGCCGCCGTCTCCTCCCGAACCGCGAACCCCTCACCGCCACGCTGAGCGAGGACGAACGCCGGGAATACTTCGCCGAGGCCTACGTGCCCCCCGGCTCCCCCCTCAACGGCAAGAGCCTCCGCGCCGCCGGCCTCACCCGCGCCCGGGGCTTCCGGGTCATTGAAGTCGTCCGCGACGGGGTGGGCATCGACGTCGACCCGGAGCGCACGCCCTTGGAGGAAGGCGACCGGATGGTGCTGGCCTGCCTCCCCTCGGGCATCGCCCAGGTCCGCTCGATGCCCGGCTTCGACTTCACCGCCGAGGCGGGACTGGAGCAGATCGCCACCCACGAGGGCGTGGTGGTCGAGGGCGCCATCGCCCCCAACTCCGAGATCATCGGGCAAAGCATCAGTGAACTGAACTTCCGCCAACGCTTCCGCGTCATCGTCCTCGCCATCCACCGGGGCGGGGAGAACGTCCGCGACAAGCTCGAGACCATCCCGCTCCAGATGGGGGATATCCTGCTGATGATGGGCACCGAGCAGGCGGTGAATGGGCTCCGGCGAGGGGACGACATCATCCTTTTCGATCGTCCGCCCCTGCCTTCCGTCTCCCGCCACGGCCGGATCCCCCTCGTGCTGGCCACGATCGGCGGCGTCATCGCGCTCGAGACGCTCGGGCTGGTGCCCATCCACCTCGGCGCGCTCGCCGGGGCGCTGGTGATGTGCCTCACCGGCTGCATCAAGCCCAAGGAGGCCTACGAGGCGATCGAATGGCCCTTGCTGGTAATGATCTTCGGGATGCTCGCCCTGGGCGTGGCGATGCAGCAGACCGGCGCCGCCGACTGGCTCGCCCGGAACGTCGTCTCCGGGGTCGGCCACGTGGTCTCCGGCCCCCACAAACCAATGGTGATGCTGGCTACGCTCTACGTGCTGACGCTGCTCCTGACGGAAATCCTCTCCAATAACGCGGTCGCCGCCCTGATGGTGCCCATCGCGATCGGGGTCGCCGGGGAGGCGGGCCTCGACAGCCGGCCCTTCATCATCGGGGTCACCATCGCCGCCAGCGCCGCCTTCGCCACCCCCATCGGTTACCAGACGAACACCTACATTTACGGGATTGGCGGCTATCGCTTCCGCGACTTCGTCCGCATCGGGGTCCCCCTCAATCTGCTCTGCCTGATCGTCGCCCTCGCGGTCATCCCCCGCGTCTGGCCGCTCCAGGCGCCTTGAGCCCCCTACAGGCCTGAGCTGGGGCCTACAGCGTGATCCGCAGGCCGTCGTGGGCCGGCGCGACGCCTGCCGGCAGGCTCGCCGCCAGCGTCGCGTGATCGCTCAGGTGGGTCAGATGGGTCAGCAGGGTTTGCCGGGCGCCGATCTCCCCCGCCACCGCCACCGCCTCCTCCAAGGACAGGTGCGATGGATGCGGCAAGGGCCGCAGGCCATCGAGCACCAGCACGTCGGCCCCGCGGGCCAGCGCCACCGCCTCCGGGGGCACGGTCTTGCAGTCGGTATAATAGGCCAGGCGCCGGCCGGAACTGCGCTCGGTAAAGACCAGCCCGAGGGTATTGATCCCGCCGTGCGGCAACAGGGTCGCCTCAATGGTGCCCTGCGGCAGGTCCAGCCGCGCCGGCATCGCGGTCAGGCGGAAGGCCGCGTAACCCCGCGCCCGCGGCCGTTCGCCCAAGGCGTAGGGGTAGATGGCCGCCACCCGCCCTAGCCCCTCCTCCGTGCCGTAAACGGTCAGCGCGGTGCCCTCCCGCAGGTCGCAGAACCGCCGCAGGTCGTCCATTCCCACCACGTGGTCCGCGTGCCCGTGGGTCAGGATGAACAGGTCCAGCTGGCGGATGTCCTCCCGCAGGCACTGCAGCCGGAATTCCGGCGCGGCGTCGACCTGCACGTGCAGGCCGTCCATCACCACGTGGACGGAGGCCCGCGCCCGCTGGTTGCGGGGGTCCGGCGAACGGCAGACCGCGCAAGGGCACGCAATCATCGGCACGCCCTGCGAGGTGCCGGTGCCGAGGAAGATCAGTTCCATCCGCGGGACCTCAACGCGGGGCGGCCAGCCAGGCGATCGCCCGCGGGATAAAATGCTCCAATCCCGGGGTATCCTCGGCGTGCGGGGAAATGGTCAGCACCTTGCCGCGTCCGAACGGCGCGTGCACCGCCGCCGGGGAATGGATCATCACGCCCTCCGGCGTCCCGTTGCGGGCGATCTCCGTCCGGAACCACGCCGCCACCTCATAGGGCGGCAGGCCCTCCCGGCCCAGCGGCTTGATGATGGGGCCGTTCGCGTAACGGATGGTGAAGGGATCCGCTACCGGACCGAACAGCTGCTGGCCTGCCGGCGACAATTGGATGCGCATCATCCCGCGGCCGCGCTGCCACTTGTTTGAGACGGTCCGGGCATTGAGGATCCCCAGCCCCCAATCGAACCCGGCGCACGCCAGATAGGCCCCGGCGCAGATCCCCAGGTAGCCGCCCCCGTTCTCCACGAAGGCCCGGACCTGCCGCCGCCCGGCCTCGCCGATCGCCTTGGCCTGGGCGCTGCCGCTGCCGCCCGAAAACACGATCAGATCGAAGCCCGAGAGATCCCGCGTGCCCACCTCCGCCGGGGTCAGGGCCGTCACGGTGGCCCCCGGCAACTGCTGGGCGCGGCGGGTGACGGTGGCGACGCCCGATTCGCCGGCGCCCGGCCCCTGGTAGATCGCGATCCGCAGCGGCCGGGTCACCGCGGGCGCCGCGAAGAGATCAGGCGGGTTGGCCGGGGCCTCGGGCGGGGTGGTTTCGGCGGCGAAAAGGGGGCCGAGGGCAAGCAGGGCCAGGCAGAGCGGCAGACGCATCTCCCGGAGAATGAGGGCGCCGGCGCGGCTGACAACGCTGCGCTGGCGGGGCCCAAAAAGAAGGCGCGCCACCCGGGGGTGGCGCGCCGTGGGCATCAGAACCGGGGTTGCCGGATCGGACTTAGTAATCCATCCCGCCCGGACCGTGGCCGTGGCCACCGGCCGCCGGAGCTTCCTTCTTCTCCGGGATCTCGGTGATCATGCACTCGGTCGTGAGCAGGAGCCCGGCGACGGAGGCCGCGTTCTGGAGGGCGGTGCGGGTGACCTTGGTCGGGTCGACGACGCCGGCCTTAACCAGGTCCTCGTACTCGCCCGTGGCCACATTGTAGCCGTAGTTGCCCTTGTTGGAGGCGATCTGGCCCACCACGACCGCACCCTCGACGCCAGCGTTGGCGCAGAGCATCCGGATGGGGGACTCGATCGCCCGGCGGACGATCTGGGCGCCGATGGCCTCGTCACCCTCGAGCTTGAGGCTGTCGATGGCCTTGGCGGTGCGGAGCAGCGCGACGCCGCCGCCGGGGACGATGCCTTCCTCGACCGCCGCACGGGTGGCGTGGAGGGCGTCCTCGACGCGGGCCTTCTTCTCCTTCATCTCGACCTCGGTGGAGGCACCGACGTTGATGACGGCCACGCCGCCGGCGAGCTTCGCCAGGCGCTCCTGGAGCTTCTCGCGGTCGTAGTCCGAGGTGGTCTCCTCGATCTGGCGGCGGATCTGCTTCACGCGGCCCTGGATCTCGGAGGACTTGCCCGAACCCTCGACGATGGTGGTATTCTCCTTGTCGACCACGATGCGCTTGGCGCGGCCGAGGTCGCTGATCTGGAGGTTCTCGAGCTTGATGCCGAGGTCCTCGGTGATGCAGCGGCCGCCGGTGAGGATCGCGATGTCCTCGAGCATCGCCTTGCGGCGATCCCCGAAGCCAGGCGCCTTCACCGCGCACACGTTGATGGTGCCACGGATCTTGTTCACGACCAGCGCGGCCAGGGCCTCACCCTCGACTTCCTCGGCGATGACGAGGAGCTGCTTGCCGCTCTTGGCGACCAGCTGCAGCAGGGGCAGGAACTCCTGGAGGTTCGCGATCTTCTTCTCGTGGATCAGGACGTAGCAGTCCTCGAGGATGGCCTCCTGCGCCTCCATATTGGTGGCGAAGTAGGGCGACAGGTAGCCCTTGTCGAACTGCATGCCCTCGACGACATCGAGGGTGGTCTCGATCGACTTGTTCTCCTCGACGGTGATGGTGCCGTCCTTGCCGACCTTGTCCATCGCGTCGGCGATGATGTTGCCGATCTTGTCGTCCCAGTTGGCCGAGACGGTGGCGACCTGGCGGATCTCCTCGCGGTCGTTGACGCGCTTCGAGATCTTGCCGAGCTCGGTGATCGCGGCCTCGACGGCCTTGTCGATGCCGCGCTTGAGGAAGATCGGGTTCGAGCCCGCGGTGACGTTCTTCAGGCCTTCCTTGTAGATGGCCTCGGCGAGCACGGTGGCGGTGGTGGTGCCGTCACCCGCGGCGTCGCTGGTCTTGGAGGCGACCTCCTTGACCATCTGGGCGCCCATATTCTCGTAGGGATCCGGGAGCTCGACCTCCTTGGCGACGGTGACACCGTCCTTGGTGACCGTCGGGGAGCCGAACTTCTTGTCGATCACCACATTGCGGCCCTTGGGCCCGAGGGTGACCTTGACGGCCTTGGAGAGGAGCTCGACGCCCCGGAGGACCTTGTGACGAGCGCTCTCGTCGAAGAGGAGTTGCTTAGCAGCCATATTCGTGGGTTTGGATTGGGTTGTTCAGTGAGGGGTGGGGGACTCAGCCGATGATGCCGAGGATGTCGTCCTCGCGGACGAGCGTGTACTTCTTGTCGTCGAGCTTCACCTCGGTGCCGCCGTACTTGCTAATGAGGACGCGGTCGCCGACCTTCACTTCGAAGGGCGTGACCTTGCCGTCCTCGCCCTTCTTGCCGGTGCCGAGGGCGATGACCTTGGCCTCTTGGGGCTTTTCCTTGGCGCTGTCCGGGATGATGATCCCGCCGCGGACCTGCTCTTTTTCCTCGATGTGCTCCACGAGAACACGATCGCCGATGGGCTTGATGGTGACTTTAGCCATATGTGGTTTTGGTTGGGTTTGAACGGAAGGGTTCAGTGGTTTGGAACAAGGTCCCCCGACGACGCGGAAGCGCCGTCGACGGACCAAATGGAGGGAGCTTACTTCTTCTTGTCGTCCTCGTCGACCACCTCGAAGTCGGCATCGACGACGTCGGCCTTCTTCTCGGTCTTCTTGCCGGCGGTGCCCTTGGGCGGCTCGGCGTCGGCCCCCGGGGGCGGCGCGCTGGCGGCCCCGGCGGCCTGCTGGGCGGTCGAGTAGAGCTCGCCGCCCACGGCGGCCAGCTTCTCGAGGGCCGCCTTCATCCGCTCGGGATCATTGCTCTCCAGATCCTTCTTCGCCTCGGCCAGGGCCGCGTCGGCCTTGACCTTCAGCTCGGCGGAGACCTTGTCCCCGGCGTCCTTCAGGGTCTTCTCCAGCTGGTAGATCGAGGAATCCAGCTGGTTGCGGGCCTCGACCGCCTCCTTGCGCTTACGGTCCTCGGCGGCGTGGAGCTCCGCATCCTTGGTCATCTTCTCGACCTCCTCCTTGGAGAGGCCGGACGAGCCCTGGATGGTGATTTTCTGGTCCTTGCCGGTGCCTAGGTCCTTGGCGGAAACGTGGAGGATGCCGTTCGCGTCGATGTCGAACGTCACCTCGATCTGCGGGGTGCCGCGCGGTGCCGGCGGAATGCCGTCGAGCCGGAACGTGCCCAGGACCTTGTTGTCCCGGGACATCGGGCGCTCGCCCTGCAGGACCACGATCTCCACGGACGGCTGGCTGTCGCTGTAGGTGGAGAACGTCTGGGTCTTCTTGGCCGGAATGGTCGTGTTGCGCGGGATCATCGGCGTCGCCACCTGGCCGGCGGTCTCGATGCCGAGCGTGAGCGGGGTAACGTCCAGCAGCAGCACATCGCGCACCTCACCCTTGAGCACGCCGCCCTGGACGGCCGCGCCGACGGCGACCACCTCGTCCGGGTTGACGCCCTGGTGCGGCGGCTTGCCGCCGAGCTTGTGGGCGATCTCGACCACCTTGGGCATCCGCGTCATCCCGCCGACGAGCACCAACTCATCGATCTGGGAGGAGCTCAGTTCGGCGTCCTTGAGGCAGTTCTTGAAAGGCTGCACGCAGCGCTCGAAGAGGGGGTCACAGATCTGCTCCATCCGGGCGCGGGTGAGCTGCACGTTGAGGTGCTTGGGCCCGGAGGCGTCTGCGGTGATGAAGGGCAGGTTGATGTCGACCGACTGGGCGGAAGACAGGGCGATCTTGGCCTTTTCGGCCTCCTCCTTGAGGCGCTGGAGGGCCATCGGGTCCTTGCGGAGGTCGATGCCGTTCTCCTTGCGGAAGGTGTCGACCAGCCAGCCGATGAGGGACTCGTCCCAATTGTCGCCGCCGAGGTGGGTGTCGCCGTTGGTGGCCTTCACCTCGAACACCCCGTCGCCGATCTCGAGCACGGAGACGTCGAAGGTGCCGCCGCCGAGATCGAAGACGGCGATCTTCTCGTCCTTCTTCTTGTCGAGGCCGTAGGCGAGGGAGGCGGCGGTGGGCTCGTTGATGATGCGGAGCACCTCGAGGCCGGCGATCTTGCCGGCGTCCTTGGTGGCCTGGCGCTGGGAGTCGTTGAAGTAGGCCGGCACGGTGATCACGGCCTGCGTGATCTTGTCCCCGAGGTAGGCCTCGGCGTCGGCCTTGAGCTTGCCGAGCACGAAGGCGGCGATCTGCTGCGGCGCGTACTGCTCGGTCTTGTCGCCGACCTGGACCTCGATGTAGGCGTCGCCGTTCTTCCCCTCGGCGACCTTGAAGGGCATATTCTTCGCCTCCTCGCGGACCTCGGTGAACTTGCGGCCGATGAAGCGCTTGGCGGAGAAGACGGTGTTGCGCGGATTGGTGATCGCCTGCCGCTTGGCGGCCTGGCCGACCAGCCGCTCGCCGGTCTTGGTGAACGCCACCACCGACGGGGTCGTGCGGGCGCCCTCCGCGTTCGGGATGACGACGGGCTCCCCGCCCTCCATCACCGCCATACAGGAGTTGGTCGTGCCCAGATCGATGCCAAGAATACGGCTCATGCCGCTGGCGATAGCAAGCGATGTGCCGGGAGGGGCAAGGGTTTTCCAAGATTCGTTTCCGCAGAGGGTTAAAAAATCAAACCCCTCTCGCGACCGGGGTGCGTGCAGGGTGAAGTGGGTCACCTTGGCGCATCTGCCCTGTCCCACTGGGCGCGGGGTGGGCGTGCTGTCCCAGTTGAATCTTCCGTCAGTCCCGCTACGGTGGGGCGTATGGAGATGGAGATCACGCTACCGGACGAGGTTCCGGTGATGACTTTGGCGCAGGCGACCTTGTTTCCGCAGGCGCTGATGCCGCTCCACATCTTTGAGCCGCGGTACCGCGCGATGCTGCGCGATGTCCTGGCGGGGGACCGGCTGTTTGCGGTGGTGGGGTTGGATGAGCGGCGGGCGGAGGCGGGGGACTTTGAGCCGCCGCACCGGGTGGCCGCGGTGGGGATTGTGCGGGCCTGCCAGCGTAATCCGGATGGCACCTCCAATTTGCTCCTGCAGGGCCTGTGTCGCGCCGAGGTGGTGGCGATCGCCCGGGACGAGCCGTACCGCCGGATCCAAATCCGGGCTTTGGCGAGCGAGGCGGGGGCGACCGCGGAGGCCAACGAGGCCCTGCGGCGGGAGTTGTCGCGGCTGATCGGGGTCAAATTGCGCCTGGCCGGCAAGGGTGAGGGCGAGATGGCGGCCTTCCTGAAGACGGTCGACGATCCGGAGGCGTTCGTGGACATCGCGGCGGCGAGCCTGTGCGACGACGCGGACCTGCGGCAGCGGTTGTTGGAGACCCTCGACGTGAACCGGCGGTTGGCGTTGCTGGGCGGGGTGTTCCGCCGGGAGATCGAGGCGTTGCGCCTCCGGCGGAAGCTCCAGGGCAACCTGCCGGACGACCGGATTGAGCAGAATTGAGCCGGGGTTTCGGGCCTCGGTGGGGGCCGGCCTCCGGCGCGAGGGAGAGGGGGTCGCCGCGGCCGGGGTCGGAGGCGTTTGGGTTCAGAGTGCCTCCAGTGTGCCTCCTTAAATCCTTCGGTTATCCTTCGGTAGTCGTTCGGTTGTCAGAGGAAAATAATAGGTAAGTCGTTGAAATAACCGAAGGATAACCGAAGGATTACCGAAGGATCACTGAGGGAGGAGCGAAGGAAAAAGATCAGATCGGGCTTGGGGACAGGGATGTGGTGGGAGGCGGCCGGCGGGGCGGGTGGCGTGGACCGGGGAAGGTTTCCCCGGTCACACCGGGCCGATTGGGGTCGGCATAGGATCCGGCCGACGGGTGGGCCGCGCGAGGGACCGCGCTACGGGCGCGCGCGATCGAACGCGTCGCCCCGAACGGGTCAGTCCGTGAATCGCTACCTTTGGGCGGGCATTAGAGCGAGCGGCCGTAGCCCTCTAGCAATTCACCCCCTGACCCCGTTGGTGGTGTCCCCCGTACCAATCGCTCCAGCAACGGAGGGGGGCCACAAAAGGCTCAAAGGGTCGAGGGCGAGGCGGCGCCGTGCGTGGCGCCCATAGGCGCCGGGGACGGGATTGGGGGGGGAGCCACTCAGACGGGAGGGATCCGAGCCGAGGCCGCCAGAATGCTCCCAGCAAAGGGCTTCGCGGATCGAAGCACCGCGGATCGAGCCCTGCTGGAGTGGTTTGTCGCTGCGGTCCCGCGGCGTCGATAGACGCCACGCACGGCGCCGAGCGCGGATAGAGCCCTTTGAGCCTTTTGTGGCCATCGCTGAGATCTTCGGAGGTGATGGCGGCGGAGGAATGGGTTTTCGTCCGCCCCGGTGTTTCGAGCTTTGGGGGAGGGGTCAGCCTGCTACTCGTTCGGCGGCCTCCTTCCGCGGCCGGGTCAGTTCGGGGCCCGCGAGCGGATCCACGTCGCGAGGCCGGGCCGGGGCTCACGGATGCGGAAGTGCAGGACCACGCGGTAGGGTTGGCCGTCCGCCGGGTCGGTGCGCCAGAAGCCCATCGCCCGGTCCCCGGCCCAGCCCAGCAACTCGAACTTCCGCCGCGGCAGGTTCTCCGGCTTGGCGGTCGGCTTGAAGTCCATAAAGGCGAGGTCCGCCGGCGAGGCATCGCTGACCGTCACCCGGCCGCTCTGCGTGCCGTAGCGCCACGTTCCGTTCTCCAGAATGAACAGCGGCGTGGCGTCCTCGCCCGCCCCGCGGTCAAAGGCGCCGTTGTCATAATCATTCCGGACGCTCTGGCTGACCCAGCGACCGGCCAGCGCGCGCAGTTCCGCCGGCGCGGCCGCCGCGGGCGGGGCGGGGTCGGCCGCAGCGGCCCCGGCGCGCTGAAACGCAAAGTAGTTCCGGGAGCCGTCGGCGTTGCGCCAGAGGAACTCGATCACCTGGCCATCGGCGGACAGCGTGGCGCGGCCCTGATCCCAGGCCGTGAGGACGCCGGAGAACACGAGCCCGGCCGCGGCGGCGGTGACCCGCCCCTCGCCGCCCACGCCCGTGCGGTAGCGTCCGTCCGGGAGGATCTCGAGCGTTTGCGCGTTGCGCGGGTCGATCCACTTCCCGGCGAGCGCGCGGAGCGCGGGTGCGGGTGCCGGGGCCGCGGTTGGCGCGGCGGAGGGCAGCGCGGCGAAGCGCCGGTCGGCTGGCCGGATGACGATCCGATCTACGGCGCCTGCGGGAGCGCGAAAGGACAAGGCGTACTGCCCGACGGTGACCTCGTAGCTGCCGTAGACCATCTTCCCGCCCGGGTACTCCGCCTGCACGCGCGCAAGGGCGGTGCCGACGCCGATCCCGGAGGCGAGGCGGGCGTCGCCCTCGATCGTGAGGGTCCCGATTTCCCGGCCGGTGGCGTCGAACAGCACCCGGAGCCCCGGGTATCCGATGCCCCCGCCGTAGGCGCGGTTGTCCGACCGCGGCGGGCCGAGCGCCGCGATAACCTCGTTGGCGGTCATCGAGAGCCGCAGGGGGAGCGTGAGGGGCTCCACGCGGGAGCCGGTCGGGGTGGCCGGGGCAGCCGCCGGCAAGCCCACGGTCGTACCCAGCAACAGCCAAACGAGCCCGGGGAAAAAGCGCGTCATCAGCCTGTTCGAAGGGGTTGCCGGGGACGGCGCAAGGGGAAAGCGGGCCGCCCGCTCCCACACTGGCCGGCGGCAGGGCGGGTGGATGCGGCTGCGGTGGGGCATACGGGCGCAAAAAAGCCGCCCCGCGGGAGCGGGACGGCCTTTCGGCTGGTGGGATCCGCGGGGCGGGGCGTTTACTCCAGAGGGGAGGTGCGTCCCGGCCCGTCAGAGTCCTGCCAGCGGTCGGGTCAGGGAAGGATGACCGTGTCGATGACGTGGACCACGCCATTGCCGGCCGCGAGGTCGGCCGCGACGACCTTCGCGCCGTTGATGGTGACGCCGCCCGCCGTGGCGAGGGTCGCTTCCTTGCCGTTCACCGTCTTCACGGCGCCGGCCTTCACGTCCTTGGCCATCACCTTGCCGGGGACGACGTGGTAGGTGAGCACGGCCACCAGCTTGGCTTTGTTCTCGGGCTTGAGGAGATTCTCGACCGTGCCGGCGGGCAGCTTGGCGAACGCGGCGTTCGTCGGGGCGAAGACCGTGAAGGGGCCTTTGCCGCTCAGGGTCTCGACCAGGCCGGCGGCCTTGACCGCGGCGACGAGGGTGGTGTGGTCCTTGGAGCCGACGGCGATATCGACGACGGTGGCGGGGGCGGCGGCCGTGAGGCCGGTGACGGAAGCGGCCCAGAGGGCCAGCGAGAGCAGCGAGTTGCGGAGGTTCATAGGTTGGATTCTGGCGTGGACTAAGACACTCCGCCGCAGACGTGGAGTCGGCGGGCGGGTGCGAGGGTGTAACGCCTGACACCTTCATCGGGATGCATTCGGAGGTGAGGTAGGGGCCGGATTGCCCCGCGTGCCGGGCACGTCCGCTGGTCCGCCTTCCGGCGCCTGGAGGCGTCGTCGCCCTGAACGGGTCAGGCCGTGAATCGCTACTTTTGGGCGGGCATTAGAGCGAGCGGCCGTACCCCTCTAGCAATTCACGGCCTGACACCGTTGGTTGTGAGGCCGTGCGTGGCGCCCATAGGCGCCGGGGACGGGATCAGGGGAGCGACGCAGACGGGAGGGATTCGAGCCGAGGCCGCCAGAATGCTCCCAGCGAACGGCTTCGCGGATCGAAGCGCCGCGGATTGAGCTCTGCCCGAGAGGTTCGTCGCTGCGGTCCCGCGGCGTCTATAGACGCCACGCTCGGCGCCGAGCGCGGATAGCGCCCCTTTGTGATTGTCCAGTGGCCGTCTGCTTTCATGCGCCGCTTGCTTAACATCCCAAAGCAAATGCCATGAAGGAAACTGAAGCCAAACGTATCATCGGGCTGGATATGCATCCGGACGTGTTTGCCGCGGCGGCGCTGGACGCGGATCCGAAGCAACCAACCGTCGACTGGGTGCAGGACCGGGTCCCGACCGCCGGGCTCGAGGCCTGGGCGAAAAAGTAGCTAAGGAAGGGGGACGTGGCCGTGCTGGAAGCCTCGGGCAACAGCTTCGAGGTGGCCGCGCGCCTGCACGCGATCGGCCACACCGCCGTGGTGCTCGAGAGCGCGCAGGCCGGCAAGCTCCGGGACAACTTCTGCAATGACGATCGGCACAGCGCGGTGAAACTGGCCCGGATCTACCGCAGCGGCCTGGCCAAGGAGGTCTGGCAGCCGGACGCCAGGACGCGCGCCCACCGCGAGGTGTTCTTTGCCCACCGCAACGCCGTCAAGGACGCGACCCGCGCCCGCAACCGCATCCGCTCCTTCCTCAACGAGCACTGCGTGCGGCTGGCCGTTGGCGTGCGTCTCAACCAGCCCAGCGGCGAGGCCGTGGCCCGGGCCGCCAAGGCGTGGACGCCCCTGCAGCTCGAGTTGCTGGCGGACGCCTTCGCGCAACTGCGCCAGGTCGAGACCCGCCGCCGGAAACTGGAACGGGTCATCGTGCAGGCCCTCATCGCCGAGCCCCGCTGGGCCAGCCTGTGGCGGATGATGGGCATCCGCCACCGCGTGGCCTTCGCGCTGATGGCGATGCTCGGCGACGTGCATCGCTTCCCCACCGCCAAGCAGCTGGTCGGCTACTTGGGGCTCGCACCCCGCAAGACCTAATCCGGCAACAACGCCGTCGGCCGCGATCACGGCGTCGGCCGCTTTGGCCGCAGTGACGTGCGGAGCCTGCTCATCCAGAGCGCCCAAAATGCCCTGAACCAACGCGACAGCCCCTGGCACAAATGGGGCTGGAAGCTGCTGATGAGGAAACACCGCCACGAGGCCGCCGCCGCGGTCGCGCGCAAGATCACCGTCGCGGTCTGGCACCTGCTGATGGGCCACTTCACGCCGCTGGTCCAAGCGACCGACCACCTGCGCGCCAAGCTGCTGCGCCTGGCCACCGTGATCGGCAAGGACAGCCTCAAAGCCCTCGGCTTCGCCGACCGCGAAGCCTTCGTCACCGCTCAAATTAAAACCATCCAACTTTCCCCTTGATTGACCGCATACCAGCCTTTTGTGGCCATCGCCGAGATCTTCGGAGGTGATGGCGGCGCGGAATGGGTTGTCGTCCGCCCTCACCGGGGCTTCCACCTCCGCCAAGGCTTCCACCTCCGCCAAGGCTACGGCGGACAAGACGGCGGACAAGTCGGCGGGCAGGCGCGCCCCAGCCACACCAAGCCGTCCGGAGGCGTAATGAGCCTCGTGCGGACTGGCGGGCCGCGGATTTCAACGCTCCGACGCCCGCGCGGGTTAGCGCCAGGAGACTGGGACGTCGTTCGTCCGTGGCGCGCCGGGGGTGCTGCGGCCGCGCGTCACGTAGCCCTCCAGCAGCGCGGTCAGGCGCGCGACGACCGCGGGTTGCTCGGCCTGCAGGTTACGGCTTTCGGCGAGGTCCTGCGCCAGATCGTAGAGCTGCACCGCCGGTAGGCCGGCGCGCCGGGCCTCGGCGTCCCCGGGCTTGCCCCAGCCGCCCGAGCCCGGGGCGAAGGCTAGCTTCCACGCGCCCTGGCGGATCGCGAAGGCCCCGTTGATCGAGTGGTGCACGACCGCCTCGCGCAGCGGCGCGCGGTCCCGGCCGAGCAGGGCGGGCAGGAGGCTCACGCTGTCCTCGCCGGCGTCGTCGGGCAGCCGTTCCCCGAGCAGGTCGGCCATCGTGGCCAGGAGGTCGGTGTGGCAGATGAGCTGGTCGCTGGTCCGCCCCGCGGGCACGCGGCCGGGCCAG
>Ga0194133_10002360_pt1 | contig 29427 bp, 19 predicted proteins | sample TA2KigOf40mmetaG_FD_155448 | JGI IMG/M metagenome (GOLD analysis project Ga0194133, IMG submission 155448) | Freshwater microbial communities from Lake Tanganyika, Tanzania - TA2015055 Kigoma Offshore 40m | ecosystem: Environmental > Aquatic > Freshwater > Lake | place: Tanzania: Lake... | reverse complement strand
GAGGAGGCCAAGCGGGCCGGCGTACACGTGACCGCGTTGTGTCCGGGACTGACGCGCACCGAGTTCCAGAGTGTGAGCAACACCGAGGGGTTACAGCGCGGGTTCCCGGTGTTCACCTGGTTGACCGCCGAGAAGGTGGCGGCCGACGGGTTGGCGGACTGTGCCAAGGGTCGGGCCATCAGTGTGCCGGGCGCGCTGTACAAGGGGCTGGTGTGGGGGAGTGCGTTGCTACCGCGCGGTGTGAGGCGGTGGATCTACGGCGTCGCGATGAAACGTCGATAGCAGTCAGTGGCGAAAACGGGTAACGATTGGCTTCGTCATCTGGATCGGTGAAGATGCACCGCCAATTCAACAGACATGGTGAGAGCCGGCTCCGTTCAGACAGGGCGGGCTCTTTCCATGTACTGGGTACTGGCGCCGTGTGTGCTCCGGGGCCAATTCACACTGATTCGGCCCCGATTGCGAGTAGTTTTGGTTCGTTGACTCGGCTGCCTGCCAAGACTGTTAAGCGCCACGCACACGGCATCCTCACAATCCACAAGCAAGAGCAGCCGTTGACGGCGCCGCCTTCTACGGTTTGTGGTTCTCGTCCCATCAAGTTCCCACGGCATTGAGCGGAAACCCGATGTGTCAAAATCCCGGTTCCCTGCACCACATCCCTTAGCTAGGATCGGGTTCAGAGGCTTTTTTGAGGGGACCATAGTTGTAGAGTTCAGTGGCGCTTTGGGGTGGCACATGAATCAACATCGAAACCGAACTTGGTCCGACGTACCCGTCGTGATCGACGCCGCCAATGTCGCTGGTGATGAACACCTTCCTGGGTGCGGAAAGTTTTGTTGGAATCGCGTCGATTTGGTCAAAAAGGCGTGGAAGAAGCGGATGGATTCCGATGCAACCTTCGTGGTGTTCATGGATACCAGTCCTGCAGAGGGGCTTGGCGAGTGCTGCAAACGGCGGTACAAACGAGAGCGCGAGAGCGGCAAGGTGATTGAAGTCAAGTTCGCCGACCCGGAAATCCTTCTCATGGCCGAAAGCACCGACGCCGCCGTGATCACCGGTGACTTCTACAAGGATGCGCGGCGTGAGCACCCGTGGCTCGACGGAAATCAGGACCAGTTTTTCGAGTGGAGACTTGAACGCGGCGACATACTGATTATCCCCCGAGACATGGGAACTCCATCTGAGTTCAGTAAGACTCGCTCAGAGGAACGTTCGGAACTTAAAGGCAAAGGCGCTGACATTTCTCGGACAGCGGTCAAGCACGCGTTGCGGATGGCGTACAGGTGCGACAACGAATCGTGTTGGCTCCGAAAGTACGACCCAGGCCACTACACGGGGGTCCCGGATCTGCAAGACCCACTTAAGCCACGATGTAACGCATGTCGAAAAGAGCTCACCATTCTCGGCGATGCGCCACGTTTGGTGCAGCTCAAATTTGCCAACTCGGAGCGGACGAAGCTGGAACGACGGACGTTTCCCCCTAGCACATCGTTGGTCATCGGCCGCGAGACCTCCGACGAGTTGGTGTCGATTGTTCTCGGGGTCGACCGTGGCCTGATCAGCCGCCATCACGCACAACTTGATTGGGATGGGTCGCACCTGTCGCTCACCGATCTCGATTCGAAGAACGGAACCACCGTGCGCCGGTGGGCGGGTAAACAACATGGCTACGAACCCGCAGTGCCTGTCAACGGGATCGTGTCCTTGCGCTCCCGCGATGAAGTGTGCCTTGCCGGGATCCTGCTGATAACTCGCTCGGCGAGGACCTTCGTACTTGAATCCGATTTTGCGCAGGGTCGTCCCGCCGGAGTGAACCCGTCGACGGTCCCTCAAGACGGGTTGGCCGGCTGACATGGCACTTTCGACGAATCTTCATGCGCCGCGTGTGCTGCCGGTGGTCGTGCTTGCCGATGTGAGCGGCAGTATGACCGAGCACGCCAAGATCGAGACCCTCAATCTCGCCGTGCGTGAGATGCTAGGCACACTCGCTGGAGCAGCCGAACCAGACGTCGATGTTCGCGTCGCCGTCATCTCTTTCGGCGGCAGCAGCGCCCGGCTCCACACCCCGCTATCCGAACCGAATCCGCTGGACTGGACCGATCTCACCGCCGCTGGTGGCACTCCTCTCGGCGCTGCGCTCGACGAACTCGTCAGACTCTCTGAGGACCGCTCAGTACTTCCGACGAACTCATTCGTGCCGACTGTCCTTTTGGTCTCAGACGGTCACCCGACCGATGATTTCGACGCAGCATTGGCGCGGTTCGCAAAGGCTCCCATCGGGTCGAGGTCGGTTCGGCTTGCGTTGCGCATCGGACCTGATGCCAACGTCGAGGTACTCGAACGCTTCACTGGCGACGCCAGTGCAGTGCTGACGGCATCGGATGCCGCCGACATCGACAAGTATTTTCAGTTCGTCACCTACACCGTGATGAGCAGGGTCAAGTCAACGACGCAAGGGTCGACCGACCTCCCAACCCTCCGTCAGTTCGGAACGACGAGTGGACCACTCTTCTGAGCCCGACGACCTGCTCGCCGATACTGATGGGCGGCTGCACCACCGCCTCTTTCCCGCCATCAAGTCAGGGGGCCAGGGGGCCGTTTACCAGACCAGAGAACCCAACATCGGGGTGAAGATCCTCAAGGCTGGCGAGCGCGCTGTCGACATCGTCCGGAGTGTCCGCCGACTTCCAATTGAGGACCTCACTTCGATCGCCGCTCCACTGTCGACGCTTCAGGACCGCCCCGGATACGTGATGGTTTGGCTCCGCGGGATGGTCCCGCTCAGCGAAAACCGTCTTCCGCCCCGTGGCCGTCTCCCTGAGATCGTCGAGTGGTACATCGCCTCCGGAGGGTTGCGCCGCCGCCTGGCCCTCTGCGCACGACTCGCTGAGGTCATCGCGGATCTCCACGGGCGCGGACTTGTTTACGTTGATCTCAGTTTGGCGAACGTGATGGTCTCCGAATCTGGGTCCGCTGCCGAGGTCAGACTGATAGACCTCGACAATCTGAGGTCTGCAACCGACCAAACCTTGTCGGTGCTCACGGAACGTTGGGCAGCACCGGAACTCTTCAAGCCGCAACCGCCGAGCCGACACTCCGACGCCTACTCGCTGGCGCTCGTCACTTTCACGGTACTCACCGGCTATCACCCATTTGATGACGGCGATCTCGTTCGGCATACACCCGAGGACTCGCCCGAGCGCATCGCTGCGGCTCGCGGTCACCTGCCGTCCTTCATCGACCCTAAGGACACCTCAAACAGGACGTCGAGTTACCTCTTTCCCCTCGACGTCGTCCTCACCCCTACGCTGCTTAAAGAATTCCAGCGAGCCTTCGGCTCAGGACGCCACCAAGTTGACGAGAGACCCACCGCAGCAAATTTTCGGAGGATTCTCTGGGATGCACACGACCGGACAGTGAACTGTGCCTGTGGCTTCACCACCTATCTCGAGGCTGGTTCATGTGCAGCATGCGACAAGCCGTTCAACGATGTCTTCAACATCGAGGTTCACGCATCTCCTACGTCGCCGCCGACCGCCGCGATCACTATCGGGGCCAATCCGGTCGCTGTTCAACGACGACATCTGCCTCTCCCGGTGGAACCGCGAACGCGACACGACGAGGTGGTACTTGTCTCCATCGAACACGGAGCGCTAGTCCTCGACACAGTAGCGGGGTGGTCCTGCGGGTCGAGAACACTCCGGCACGATGACTGCACGGAACTGACAAACGACAACGGCACATCAGTGACACTCAAGGCGGTGGCTCATGCGGGCTGACGAGGTACGAGTCGGCCAACTCATTGGTCCCGTCGTCGTCGACGTTGAAGGATCTTTCACCGATTTCGACGACATATTCGAAGTTGAGTTCCCACGGCGAGGCGCTGGGGACAGGCTGCTGCTTGTCCATCAAGGCAGACCACACACTGTTGTCTCCATCGGCACGAGTGCACAAACTCTCGGCCGCCTCGCAGACTCCACCACACCAACTATCTCGTGGGCGCAGCGAATCGACGAGCACACAGTTCTCGTTGAAGTTCGCGTCCTCGACGCCGAGTTAGCCACTGGCACACAGACAATCAACGTCCCCGACGAGGTTGCCGCGGATCTACTCGCACAACTGGGGGCCTACAACCTCGATGATTCGACTGTTCGAGAAGAGTTCGTGCTACCCGACACGGGAATCGGAGAGCGACACCTGATTGCGTCAGGCGCTTCCCCACACGAGATCGAACTCGTCGGACGCAACTGTCGCCTCCGCATTGACATCTCTGCTGGCTTGCGGGCCATCGGCGTCAATTCGGCGGCGGTCTCAACGCAGCGCGAGTTGATACGACTCAATCGCGGCGCGGTACATCTTACCGACTCTGATTCGGTCAACTCACCCCTCATCAGCGCTCTCGCCAACTCGACTGCGCCAATGTTCGAGCTGTGGGATACCTACAACCGCCTCGAACGAGAAGCTGCATTGGATCGCGCTGCAGTAATCGGCCAAGCACGCCACGGTAAGCCGGAGTACCGCGACGATCTCGTCGTGCTCCCGATACGTGCTGCTGAAGATGCTGAGTTCCTCAGCGAGCTCAGCCGAGAACGCTCAAGTATTGAGGTTGAGATTGTCCCGCAGCAACTCGGATTCGACTCCGACAGTCGCTCCCTCGAGCGCTTCATAGGCACTGTTGAACACGTCGACACCGCTGGCAAGACGCTCACAGTCAGGCCCCGCAGGGACAGACCAGGGGTCATCACCAACGACGGGCTCATCAGGCCATACCTAGGCGGATCAGAGATACAGGCAAAACGACGCGACGTGGTTTACCAGCGGCTACAGAGTGGCGACTACGGGATTGACTCCCTCGGTTACCTACTTCGGGAAGAGTGCCCGCCAACCAGTAGGAAGCATGCCCACCGACCGGCGCTCACACCCGCGGTACGCAAGGTCGTTCCCGGCAGCATTACTCCTGCGCAGCAACGTGCCATCGACGTTGCAATCAATACTCCCGACATCGCGCTTATCCAAGGTCCACCGGGTACGGGCAAGTCGCAGGTGATCGCTGCAATCCAACAACGACTAGCTGAATTGGCGCCCGACGGTGCGTCGCGACACATCCTTCTCACAAGCGTGCAGCACGACGCTGTTGACCTCGTTGCAGCACGGACGAATATCTTCGGCCTACCTCCCCGACGAATCGCGCAGCGGCGATCCGACATTGAGAGCCCCATTGAGAAGTGGCGACAGGAACGACTCGCAGCTCTCCGTCGCTACAACGAGACACGCGAACGATCGCTCCTAAGTCGCTGGCTAAGCGACATCATTGCAGTCTACAACACAACACCCTATACAGCTGTCGCGACTGCCGAACTACTCGAAGAAGTTGTAGACCAATGTGGCGGTGACATCAATGCCGAACTCCGCGAGCAGATCGAGAAGCGAGTCAGCGCTCTCCGTCTACAGCGAAACCGCTCACGGTTCGCTGCCGACCTGAAGGCGGTACGCGCGCTACGAACCACCCCAGAGGGCTTCGCAGACGATGGCCCCCAACAAGCTGAGCGCCTACTGCGGCGACGTCTGGCGAGCATTGTCGGCTGGAAGGATCGTGCAGTCCCTCTCCTCGACCGTCTTGTCGCTGGCTCACCCGACCTTGAGAACGCTGCGCTCATCCGTTCGATGCTCCTCGACGAACTCCTCCGCAGTGAAACGATCGGCGGAGCAGCTCTGGCAGATGAACAGACACGACAACTCCTCGCCGAAGCCCTTGCTCAAGTCGCGGGCTCGCGCGACCGACCACTCACTCCTGAAGAAGCAATCAACATGTTCATGATCGACCTAGACCTAGACCGGTATGGGGTGGAGGAGACAATTGGTGCTTACACGGCAGTCTGGGCCAGCACTTGTCAAGGATCAGCTACGTTGTTCCTCGGTGATGTCCGCACAGAGCGAACTGCTCATCCGTTTCCTGTTGTCATCGTTGACGAGGCAGCACGTGCCAATCCCCTCGACCTGCTGATCCCGATGATCCAGGCAGACGAGCGGATCATCCTCGTGGGCGACCATCGCCAGTTGCCGCAACTTGTCGACGATGTCATCCAGCAGCGTGTCGGTCAAGAACATGCCTCGCAGAAGGCATCCCTCCTCAATGACAGTTTGTTTCATCGGCTTTTCCGCCATTTCGTACGCCTCGAGATGGAGACTGGAATTCCCCGTGCTGTTACACTCGATGTGCAGTTCCGAATGCACCCAATGCTCGGCGACTTCATCAGCCGGGTGTTCTACGAACCACATCGCGAAGGCTTCACGTCAGGGCGTCCTCCCGAAGACTTTGAGCACGGACTTCGGCGATTCGAAGGTCGGGTCGCAGCGTGGGTAGACGTTCCTGCTCGTATGGGACACCCGACGCGGAGTGGAACGTCGCTCGTTCGAGACGCGGAGGCGAAGGTCGTGGCGCAGCTTGCTGCCGAGATCCTCGCCGAGGCACCTCGACTTTCGGTTGGCATCATCACCTTCTACGCCGCCCAGGAGGAGAGGATCCTTGAGGAACTCACCCAGTACGGGATCACCCACTTGAGTGAAGATGGGATAACGATCAGCGAGCAATACAGAGTGCTTGAGACTGAGTCTGGTCTCCGTGAAGAACGTCTCCGGGTTGGCACCGTCGACTCCTTCCAGGGAAAAGAGTTCGACGTCGTGATCTTGTCAATCGTCCGCTCTGGTGCTGTGCGGGCTGACGCCACAGTCCGCGACACCTTCGGCTTCCTCACTAGTGAGAACCGAACCTGCGTTGCTCTCAGCCGTCAGCGCCGGCTGCTCGTCGTGGTTGGCGACAGAGAGATCATCAATCTTCCCGGCGCCGAGCATGTTCGGGGACTTGTCGAACTGGCGGACCTCTGTGGGGTACCCACGTGATGGACTCGACGACACCGTTGCTCTGGGTCGGTTCGCAATCCACCCTAGACAAACCACCCAAGGGCTTCTGGGTAGCAGTCCCCGTCGTACTACGTCGAATCATCGTTGAGGCACCACCAGACATCCCCGACTCGGACCCATTCGCCCGAGCGGTGGTGAATCTCACTGCTGCAGGCGTGCAACGCGTGTCTGACATCGCAACGCTGATCGGAATCGATGATCTCGGCTTCGTCAGAGAAGTCATCCGACGGCTTGTCGAGCAAGGCATTGTCGTGATGCGCTCAGAGATCGTAGAGCTTGCCGAACGTAGCGACGGCATCGTCGGTGCCGTTGGACCGAAGCAGGTTTGGTATGGCATCCAAGACCTGTACAGCGGAACCCTCTGGCCCCGCGCGGCCATCACGGTGCGCTTCCCCGAGTTTGACGACCAGCGCAATCTCGCCGAACTCGGCACACCTGGCCGGCCAGCGAGGCGAAACTTCTGGCAGATGCCCCCTGGATGCGTGGCACAAGAACCAGATGCTGCCACGGTGTCCCACGCAATCAGGCGCCACCTGGCGGACCTTCGTACCGTTGGACTCAAGAGCACCCGTCGAGACGCCCAGCACCTTGCCTTCCTCGGTCGGCCAGAGACTCAGCCTGCCTTCAGCGCCCGGTTGGCACCCATCAGTGAGGAGGCACGGTTGCTGATTCGACTCGAAGCAAATGGCAACAACGTGTCCGTGGCTGACCCTTTTGAGGTAGGTGCTTGGTTCGAACTGGCGCGCTGGACTGACCAACTTCTTGAGCAGTCGCCCCCACTTCGGGAGCGAGTGGTCTCGTGGGCAGCGCGAGCCCAGCAATCGAAGAACCGACCTGTTGAGGAGGCCTCCGGGATCGCCGCCGCGGACGACCAGACTCCAGCAAAAAGCGATGCGACGTTGTCCCGCCCACCGAATCCGCCGCCGCTCTTGGACCGAAACACATTGCTTCTCTCGCTCGCCGATCGCCTGCGTGGAGAAATTCATCATGCCTCTCAGCAATCTCTTGGGCTCACCTACGACTCGGACCTCGACGCTGCAACACTCATGCGACGCTGGGTTATGCTCGGTTTTCGTGCTCCTCGAAAGTTCGTGAGACCTTTACCGGCGCTCATTGAACAAGCCGCTAAAGGATTCTCAGCAGACTTGCACACGCTCTTTTATGCTTGGACCCTACTGGTGGACATACCTGATGGACAAGCGCTGGCACGCCAGGCGCCCGACTTACCAGCGCGGCTCTACGACAACGCCTCTGGAACTACGCGTACAGCGATGCCTGATCTCCGTATGGCTACTGCACCAGAGTGCAGACTTCCCAAAGAAAGCAGGTACTGACTATGTCTTCTAAGAAGAAAGGAAACCGCAACCAACCAAGACAGCAAGCTAGCCGAGGTAATCAACCCAGCCCATCAACTGCAAAGGCGGCTTCACCCACAACGCCCGCTCCCTCTGCATCTCAACTGGTCAACGAAGCTCTCAACGCCGCGTCGGAAGAGGGTCTCGACGTCAACGCCATAGAACCCACCGATGCTGCGACCGTTAGCGAGAGCGATCTGCGCTTAGCTGCAGGGATATACGTCGCAGCAACGAATGCCGCAAAGGAACGAGAGATGACTCTCGCGAAGCGGGAAACCGAACTGAACGACCGTGAGACTTCACTGAAGGAAGAGAAGGAACGCATCACCGAAGAGATGCGCAACATCCGAGAAGACAAGGCCCGAAATGGCAACGAGCGCGCTGACCTCGAACGCCGGCTCAAAGCGCTGGAGGCCGACGAGAAGGAACTTCTGGAACGCATAACCGAAGCCGAACGTCGATCTAGTGAACTGACCGCCGAGGTCTACAAGAAGGCACACGACGAGGTGCTCGCTCCGCTGATTCAGACACGTGCCGAAATTGTCGAAGGAGCACGCGCTCAGCTTGCCGAGACACTGGAGCGTCTCTCTGAGCAAGCGGCTCACCTCGAAAAGCGCGAACTTGAAATTGAGCAGAGTGAGCGCCAGGTCGCCTCCGCGGTTACCCAACTGCGTGAAGAGCGATTGGAGTGGGAACAGGAGAAAGCAGACTTCGAGAGCGACGCGATTGCGGAGGCACGACGGCAACAGGAACGCGAACGCCGCAAGGCCGCGCGACTGGAGCAAGAGGTGGAACGGCTTCGGGGGGCAGAGGCTACGGCGGATGATCTGCGAACCAGTCTCGGCTCCGATCCTGCCGCGTTTGTCCAGGAACTCGACCGCTTGCGGCTACTGGTCCACGACCTGGAGACCGAGCTGAAACGGCGACCTTCCGAAGCGCTCGGCGAACAGTTGCAGTTGACCGAGGCGCGGGCCCACCAACTCTCTTCGGATCTGGCGCACGCCCGGTCCGAGAACGAACACCTCAAGACGGAAATCTCGTCAACCCAGGAGTTGGCCCTGCAGCGCGACCGCCTGTCGCGTGAAAACAACGCGCTGCTCAGCACCACAGCTGCCTATGAAAAACGGGTGGAGGAACTCACCCGCAAGTTTGACAACCTTGTCAAGCAATCCTCCGACCAGCCTCCGTTCCCGGAGTGCACGGCGATGGACGGCGAACCGATGCTCCAGGAAGCACCGCTAAATCTCTACGAACAACCGCCGGACCTCGACAAGCTGGTGGTCTATCTCCAGCAGGCAATGGCGAACCGTTCGGAACAAGACGGCCCACCGCTGTACTTCCACCAAAACGACTTGCGTATCTTCCTTGGTGGGATGGCGATGAGCAGGCTTCACATCCTCGAAGGCGTCAGCGGCACCGGCAAGACCTCCCTCCCGATCGCCGTCGCCCAAGCCCTCGGCGGTGGCTACGCAAAGATCGAGGTGCAGGCTGGGTGGCGCGACAACCGCGACCTATTGGGCTACTACAACGAGTTCGAGAAGCACTTTCGCGAGCACGTGTTTACAAGGTCGCTATACGAGGCCCTGACACCCCGGTACCGGACCGGACTCTATTTCGTTGTTCTTGACGAAATGAACCTCTCCAAGCCTGAGCAGTACTTCGCCGACTACCTATCGCTCCTCGAAGATCGCGAGGGCGCAGACCAATCCAAGGTCCCGAGCGTCAAACTCAACGACCGAAGCGTCTCACCGCTTCCAAGACACATGCACAAGCCTGCTCGCGGTGGTGTCGAGTTACCCCTCGGTGACAACGTCTGGTTCATCGGAACAGCGAACCATGATGAGACCACTGCTTCGTTCGCGCCGAAGACACAGTCGCGGGCGCACATGATGGAGCTCCCTCGAAAGTTGCCCACCACCAGCGAGATGGTCACGAAGCCGGGGGCGCACAAGGGTTGGGGCAAGGTGCTGGGGCATTCGGCTCTCCTTCATCAGTTTGATGTGGCAGCAACTGACCATCGCGGTGTCGCGAACGAAGCCGATGACTTCTTTCGACTCATCCTCGATGTACTCGAGGAATTCGACGACGAACTGAGCTGGGGACCACGAATCACCCGACAAATCCGACGCTTTGTTCCAACCGTTGTGGCGGCAGGTGGCTCGATGGGATTGGCGGTAGACCACCTGCTTTACACAAAACTCACCCGCCGACTGCGTGATAGTTTCAACCCGGAAACTCGCAATGCACGTAGGCTTCTCCTTGAAAACGTTCGGACGCACTGGCCGTGCCGCACATTCGACGTGAATACTTCGAAAGCTGTGCAGGACCTCGAGCACCAAATCAGTCGATCATGACTTCAGGGCTTACGCAGACGACGAACCGTCTGTGCGGCTCTGCCGCAACCGGGGACGAACCGATGATCCTTGGTATCACCTCAACAAACATCCACGAGACAGACAAAGGGACGGAGCCAGACGAGGTACCAGTCGACAGTGGCTCACTCCTCGCGGCACTTCCGATTCGAAGCGCGCTCAGCGAGATACTTGACGAGTTGGAGGAGCGACTTCGACGTGGACAGCAACGCCACCAAGTGCGTCTCGAGACCAGCCACGTCAGTCGCGATAGTAGCGGTCTCTACGATCTCAACGCGTTCGAAAAGGCTCTCCAGGAAGACATCGATCATCTCGTGTGGATCTGTCTGCGTCCCCTCCAAGATCTCCGATATGACGAGATCATCCAGCCCGTCGGCCGCGTTCGGCGACCCGCGCGTGGAGCAGCACAACAGCTCAGCGCTCACAGCGAGCAGTGGGAGAGATGGGCACCCGACTTCCCAATTCCCCGCGAGGTACTGGCCAGCATTCGCGACGATGACACCGACCTCTATGAGAACCGAGTCGCCCGAACCCTGGTGAACGGAGCGCTCGTGCATCTCAACCGTCGCCTCCAAGAGCTGCGCTCGCACCTCACGAAGAACGTGCAGGGCCGCCACGTACTGACGACTGGCTGGCACTGGAGGCAAATTCGCCTGCGTTCCTCCTTCGATGCCCAAGATGTCGACACGGTCATCGAGATGCTCGAACTGGCTGTAGCCGAGCTCGAAGCGATGGCCAGCCGCCTGGCATTCCTCGGCAGGTCCCCGCTCTTCGACGGAACAGAGTCACGGACCCGAATTCGCTCCCTGCGGAGCACCAACATCCTTCGGCGCGACCCGCGCTATCGCCGTATTCCTCCGCTGTGGAAGCTCTGGAGCAGTGTTCAGGACGACGACGCCGTGAACCTCAGGAGATTGGACGACCCCAACCTCAGTCAACGTGGCATGGATGCTCTTGCAGAGGTTCTGGTGGCGAAAGCCATCGAGTGGCTCGGCTTCGAGTACGACTTGGCAACAAATGCCTATAGACGAGGTCCATCGTCGATTGAATTCTCATTGTCTGATGGAACCACGTTGCTGAAGATCGTCGATCCCGCAGGGGCACGACAAGTTCGGGTCGTAGGTCTGGCAACGCCGCTGCGGTCAGGCGATCAACCCGACCCGTTGCGTACCGCCCGCCTGCTCGACAACTGGCTTAGTGCACGCAATAGCGACGTCGACGCACTTGCTGTTCTTCATCCGGTCGATGCCACCGACATCCTGAGTGTGGAACACGACGAGCGCGCTCTCATCGATCACACCGGAATCGATGCTGTTGATCCCTCCAGAACGTGGGCCGTGATTCCGGCCACTCCGTTGCTCATCGACTCGGTGGAACGGATGACGCGCTTCCTTCGATGGCATCTGACCGCTCCACTTTACCTCTCTAATATAGTTCGCCTTCCATGTGGCGACATTGACCGCAACGATCGCAAGACGCTGGACGGTCTTTCATCGTGTCGTGTCGTCGGTCGCGAGCTTGTTGTCGAAAAGCCATTGTCTCCAGAAGAGCTCAAACAGCTCCAAGACATGTCAGACCGGCGCCCTTCTGGGTGGCTCGCCGGCATTGAGCAGCTCGATGCCCTGCACACGGCCCTGTTGAATTGCCCGGTCTACCCCTCGCATCAGACAACACACACCAGGTTCCAGCCACGGGCCAACGATACGTTCGTATGCTCGTGTACGAGTTGCAACTCCAGGTGGGGAACGGACATTTGTGGCGCGTGCCATTCGAGAATTCCATTCATCAGGCCGGGCAAGGCCGTCCCCGACGGAGAACAGCCGAGTGATTTCTTCGGCGGCGATTTACTGGCGTCGCTGTGCGAAGGCGCTACTGCCGCTGATGTTGAACCGATCGACAGTGGCCCTGATCTGCGGGTGCTCATCTGCCCGGCTTGCAGATCGTGCTCGAAGTCTTCACGTTTCACGAATTGTGGGAGGTGTTCGGAACGTGCGAGTTCGACCGTTTAGTCCGATTGGCCATCCGGACTTCAATGAGGTGGTCGTTCACTTCACCGGTCGACGAAGCAATAGTGAAGAGGCCTCGCGTCGACTCCTACTAGTTGTCGAGGGCGGCGCGATCCTCGCAACCGTCCCATATGGGAACGACCTCGGTGCAGCGTGCTTCACCGAGTCCACGGTTCGTGGAGTCAGTTGGCTCATTGCACAGAAACACTTCGTCCCCTACGGTATTGCGTTCACGAAGGCATTCCTCTTCAACAACGGCGGAGCCCCAGCGATCGTCGTCCGGGGCGACGAATGGAGGCATGTCAGGAATCTTCCGCCGGAACTCCGCGCCCGGACGATCCGACTATGGCCAGGCGCAACTGCTGACTTTGGTGAGGTGCTACCGTCCTACCTAGAAACTCGGTCAGAGTGGCTCGGCGAGCGGGAATGGCGAGTACCAGCCGACAACGGGACTCCTGCGATCAGGTTCGGTACCGACGAGATAGCCTTTCTCGTCGTACCCGACGCTGGGTGGGTTGAGTCAAACGTCCGAAATCTCGTTAAGGCCGGCGGGAAGGAGGCTGGGCGTCGCCTAGCTAGCGTCCGATGGATCGCACTGTCCTCCACAGGTGAGATCATCGCCAACAATGGCGTGAAGTTGTCAAGCTAATGACTAGTAAATTGGGAGAACTCTTCAGCGGGGACAAGGATGCAAACTGGAGTTCGCTTGAAGACCAAGTTCACGTACGTATCTGAGTGTCGCCGAAGGCCGCGATCCACTGGTCGATTCTTTCGCGTGCCGTGCCGGCGGACAGCCCATGGCGGTAGTTGATCAGGGCCGACAAAGTCGCCGATACATCCAGCACCGTCGCATCGCCGCGCGGTGGGGAGTTGTGACATTCGTGGACGATCCGAAAAATTTCTTCCATGGTCTCCGAGCAATCGACGTCGTCGAGGCGATTCTCTCGGGCGTGCAATTCGACGATCCTGAGCAATTCGGCGACCGCTTCGGGAAACCGTCCCAGGGTGACGAGTAGGCGCGCGATTCGTCGACGAGTTACGAGAGTGCGAGCGTCTCCCTCTCCGAGGACACGCGATCGTGCGTCGAAGATCTGGCGGGAGATCTCGAGGGAATCCTCGAAGCGTCCGTTGCCTTCCAGGGCCTCGCACAGAATTCCGAAGATGTTCATGACGATCAAGTCGTCGGGGCCGAGATCCTCGAGCAATTCTCGAGCGTAAGTGTGGAGGTCCGCGAGATCTTCGCTCCGACCGGAGCGCGAGCGGATCACGTGAAGGTTGTAACGCGTGTTCTCCGTGTCGGGGTGATCGTCTCCGAGAACTCTCGTCCGATCCTCGAGCAGCTCCTCGAGCATGAGCGCAGCAGTTTCGAAGTTGCCCATGAGGTCGTGGAACTGAGCGATGTTGCCCCGAGTGTCCAAGGTCGACGGATCGTCCGGTCCGAGCACCTGAATCCGGGCTTGGAGCAGGTCGGTGGCGATCGCGATTGCCTCTGCCGGTCGTCCACCTTTGGCGATTGCACGGGCAAGGTTGCCCCTCGTGGTCAGAGTCTTCGTATGCAAGGGCCCGAACAAGCGGAGCCGGTCGACGAGGAGATCGGTCAGGACTCTCTCGGCCTCGTTGAAGCGACGAGCCTCGGTGAGGGCCCGCCCCAAACCACCTCGCCAGGCGAGGACCGACTCTCCGTCGGCACCTTCGACGTCGGTCCATTCCTGCACCAACCGACGACAAACATCGGCGGCCACGTCAGCGCTTCCCTGCTCGAGCTCCCAATGAAATCGCCGACCGAGCAGCTTCAACTCCTGGATTCTCTTGTCCTCGGACACACCGCCTCCTGATCGGAGCAAAGCGCAGCCATTCGGACGCCTGCCTAGGTGGCGAAGGAGGCTGAAGACCTTGCTCCTCCTACATGGTACGTTCTGCGCGGGGAGAAGACATGAATCAGCCACCCGTATTCGTGCACGCCGCCGACCTGCACCTCGGTGCCCCCTTGCTTGGCCTGGGAGAGGGACTCGATCCGACGGCCCGTGAGGAACTCATCCGCTTGGTCGATTCGGCGTTCGACAACCTGATCGACATGACCATCGAAGTGGGTGCGGAGTTCTTGGTGTTGGCAGGAGACATCTACGACGGTGTGGAGCGCGAGGCGCGTGCTCAGATCAAATTCGCCGAGGGCCTACGACGATTGGTCGACAAAGGTATCGGTGTCTACATGGTGCACGGCAATCACGATCCGCTCATCGATCAGAGAGTCGACGTGGTTCGACTTCCCGACCAAGTGGTGGTGTTCCAATCAGGTCCCGTACAAAGTCATCGGCACGAACTGAGGGATGGTGGTCATGTTCTCGTGTGCGGAGTCTCCTTCGCGCGCATCCACGAGTCGGAAAATCTCGCCCTGGGCTTCCGAAGCGTCGAACGTCAGGATGCACTCGCCGTGATCGGGGTTTTGCACACCAACGTGGGTGGAGCGAGCTCCGGTCACGGTGATTATTCACCATGTCGCCCGAGCGATCTGGAAACGGGTCCGGTCGATTATTGGGCTCTCGGCCACGTCCACAAGCGACAGGTGAAAAGATTCGGCGATCGGAGATTTTGGGCGTATTCCGGCAATATCCAGGGGCGCGACGCCGGTGAGCGTGGGCCCAAGGGCGCACTCGTGGTCCCCATCGTTCCGGGGGGTGTGGAAGAACCTCGTTTCGTGGCGCTCGACGAGTTTCGATTCGAGACCCTTCAGATCGACTGCAGCGCGATGACGGATTTCACCGACATCTCGGCGGAGGTCGATCACCAACTGAGCGAGTGTTCCAAGGATCTCCCATTGGTCGTGCGGGTGGAGCTTCACGGTCGATCGCGCGCGGTGAAGGCCACCGGAAAAGTGCGAAGCGGAAAGACGACGCTCGAAAGCGCTTTGCAGGAGCTCTGTGCGGACAGTCTGAATGGTGGCTACATCGAAGCGGTGGACGATCGGTTGTCGCCACCGGTCGACCTCGAGTCTCTCAGGGAGGAGAACTCCCTCGTCGGAGACGTGTTGCGTGACATCGACGCCTTGGACGAGTCCCGAATGGTCGAGATTCTCGGAAGTGAGCACCCCGTGTTTTCGATCGAGCACGATCTGGACGAGATGAGGAGACTGATGATTTCCTTCGTGCTGGATGAATTGGTCGCGGACGGGGAAGACAAAACATGAGAATCACCCGTATTTCTCCGAAGTTGTTCGGGCGATTCATGTCGGAAAGCCCGCTCGATGTTCCCTCCGAGCCACTCGTCGTCGTTCACGGTCGGAACGAGTCCGGAAAGAGTACGGTTCTCGACTTCGTCGTCACCTTGCTGTCCAGTCAATACGACCGACTTTTGCTCGAACGATACGGTGAAGTCAATCAGCCGCTTCAGGGTTCGATGACGGTCGAAGGCGGGGAGGAAGTGCTGACGATCTCTCTCGGCAAGACCGCCAAGGTGCCAACCAACCGGAGCAATTGTCCGCGTTCGGCGAAGCCGGATCCGTCGCGCCTCTGGGGACTGATAAAGGGGAAGGATCTCGAGACTGTTCGAAATCTCTTTCGTGTCACGTCCGTGGACGTTCTCGACGGAAAACACACCAAGGAGAAGTTCCGACAGTATCTCTACGGCGACAAGAGGGGCAGATCGGTCACCGAGTCCATTGAAAAGCTGAGAACAGAAGCCAGGAATGCGAACCGGGAATTCAATGATCTCGACAAGAGATCGGAAGATTTGGATTCCGAGATCGCAGCACAGGTCACGTCCACCCGTTACCTTCAGGTCGAGCGGCGACGCGTCGAGGTCGATCGAGAGCTCGGCGATGGACAGGATCGGATGGACGCCCTCTCTCTCGAGTTGGGCCAGATCGCATTCGCGGAGGGTATGCGGAACAACCATGTGGCTCGGTGCAAGGCTGAAAGTGCGCTCGAGGAAAGTCGGACATCAGGAACCTTGGTTCCGGTGGAGTATGGTTCAAAGCAAGTTCAACTGGACGTCATCGCCGAAGAAATTTCCAGGTCCCCGCTCCGCCGTTTGGGTGAGCAGTTGGAGAACCTCCGAGACGGTTTGCGTACGAGCGAGGCGACGATCGACCAGCTTTCCTCCGAACTCGGACTCGGGCGCCAAGTTGTTCTCGACAATCCCGATCTGATGAGCGAATCGTCACGAAAGCGGATTTGCGGCGTCATCCGGACTCACTTCGCGAGGATAAAGGTGGCTCGTGGCGAGTATGACAAAGTCGATGTCGAGTTCCCAAGAGGACAGTGGAATGAGAAAAGCGCCGAGGTGAAAGCCCTCGCGGAGGCGTGGGAGAAGGTGTCGCCGAACGTCGGGATGAACGAGTACCTGGGGAACTCCGATGAATCGGGCATCAGACGAGCGCCGTCGGCGCGGGGGCTCATCCGAAACCGGTGGATCTATGTCGGTCTCTTGACGGCGGCAGCGGCTACGTCCGCTGTGTTGGGACAATTCGTCGGAGCGGTTGTGTTGGCCGTGGTGGCGATTGTGTCGGCCTCATCGGGATCGCGACCTGGGAAGACATCCACGGAGACGACTGACGGGTCGTTCGTCACGGGGCCCCACGACATTCATCTCGAACTCGCGAAGAGGTACACCGATGCTGTCACTGCCGAGGGTCTTGCCAGAGCAAGCTTTGAGGCGGCGACGTCCACTCGGAATGACCGTGAGGGAGCCGTCACGCAGCATCTGGCGGAGTTGGAACGCTCGCTCTCGTCGTTGAATCTCGGTGGTCGAGTTATCGAATCCGAGGAGCAATTCGATGCCGTCATCGCGTCGATCGACCATCTCGTGACGGCACTCAAAGTAGTTGCTGAGGCGAATTCGGATATTCAGGATGTCGAACGTCTCCTTCGTGATGCTGAAGAAGAGTTTCGGGACCAAAAAGACTCTGCCAACGCACTATTGGCGTCGATCGGGGTCGAGACTGAAGGTTTTTCTGATACCCCGGAAGCGTTTGCGGGATACATCCGATCCTTGTCCGAGAGATTCAAGGATCAGAGGTCGTGGCAAATGAGTCTCACCGATTTCGACGCCGCTGTGAGGGCCAATGGTCACTCCGTCGATCGAATTCGGGAACTGCTCGGCCAGCCGGACGGTCGATTGTCGGATCGAAAAGCAGAACTGGAAAAACAACAAATCCTCGAGCGTGGCAAGATCATCGAACTTGTAGGTGAGGCGGAGCAACTTCGTGGCGAAGCCAAAACGCTTTCGACACGGGAGTTCTTGGTCCGGACGCGTTTGGAAAAGCAAGAGACCCGTTCGAAGATGCTGGAAAGAACGCGAGAGCACGCACAAAAGGAGGTACTCGCCGCGATCCTCCAGAAGCGGGCGACGGACCGCGCAGAGGAGTCCAGTCGTCGATTGAGCAGACATGTGGAAACGATGGCGCTCAGTGTCATGTCAGATTGGAGCTCGGTCGACTTCGTGGAAGAGAACGACGAACTCCGCGTACGTGTCGGCTATGCGAGCGGCACGACGGTCGACGACGTGTCCTTGGCTTCCGGAGCTCGCACCATACTCTTCATGGCCATGCGAATCGCGATCATGCAGAACGAGGGTCGAGTCCAGCTCGACACGGATGGTGAAGTTTTCGGGGCTGTGGATCCCGGCTCGCTGCCCCTTCTGTGTGACGACCCGTTGCTCCATCTGGATGATGGGAACACTCGGAAGGCGTTCGAGATGATGAGTTGCCAGGCGGACGGACACCAGATCCTCTACTTCACCTGCAAGAACGACATCGTGGACATGGCGAGGAGTATCGGCGTACCCGTGGTCGTGATTTCCTGACGACCGTTTCCGTTTCGTCAGAAATGGCGTTCGGCCGAGTTGCGTGGGGCGGGTCGCTCGTGAGGAAGAGTCGGGGCTCCTACGTCGAACGACGTCGCTGTGCACGAAGCCTCGACAGCGCCGCACCCGGGGACTAATGTTCGGTTCGCCATGCCGAAGAAATCCTCGAAGAGTTCCGAGCAGCTTTCATTGTTCCCCGACGAAGCTTGGATGTTGGATTCGCACGGCGACGAGGCACCGATCGACGATTGTCCCTTCGTGCAGGAAGAAGATCTCGTCTCCCGTCGCAAGGTGAAGGTCGTCGACCTGTTCGCTGGCATTGGTGGCTTCCATTACGGAATCGCGGCGGCGGCGGCTCAGCGCAACAAGGGAGTGAAGCCCCTTTTGGTGTCCGAAATCGAGCCGTCATGTCAGGAGACCTACCGAGGCAACCATCGCTGTGACGTGGTGGGCGACGTTAACGCCATTCCCCTGAGTGATTATTCAGGCACGGCCGACATCGTGACTGCAGGCTTCCCGTGTCAGCCGTTCTCGAATTCGGGCCTGAAGCTCGGGCTGTCCGATCCCCGCGGTCAGTTTTACTTCCGGATCGCGGAGATCATCGAGCATTTCGGAGCCAAGTCGTTCATCCTCGAAAACGTTCCCGGTATCCGAATGAACGGTGGTGGTCGTTTTCGATCTCGTTTGGCGGTCGAGCCTCAGGTGATCGGCCAGACGATGAAGTACCTCGAGGACAATCTCCTCGAGTTGAAGAATTACACGGTGCGATGGTTGGAGATCGACAGTTCTCGGCTCGGTTCCCCTCAAGTACGTAGGCGGGTCTACATCATCGGAGTGCACAGGGATTTCGGCGACAATCTGGATCTTCGCTTTCCCAGTTACGTTCCCAAGCGATTCGTCGACGTCAAGGAGGGCGGTCGCATTCCGAGGCTCGCGCTCTCGGCCAATCAGGAAGCGAACTTGCGGTCGTTCCTCTCCTCGCCACCTTCGTACAAGGACGGAATGCGCCGGGTCGGAAACGCTTATCTGTGTGATGGTGGCAACGTGGGGCAGGGCTACCACGCCTATGGCATGGTGCCTACCCTCACCAAAGTGTGGGCCCGCTTCCTCCCCATCTATTTCCCGGCGCCGGGCGAGAAGCGCCCGAAGGTGGGAGTTCGGGACTTCGAGCCGGACGACAAGTACGGTCGAGGCTTCTTCCGCCGCGCCTCGGTACGTGAAGTCATGCGGCTACAGGGGTTTCCGGACTCTTTCGTACCCCACGAATCGGACCGTTTGGCCTACGAACATGCGGGTAATGCCGTCAACGCCAAGATCATCCGCGAAATCGCCTCCAAGATTCTGGCGACTATCGCCTGATCAGTGTGCGGATCCGCGCGTGACCGGTTGATTGTCGGGGCGAAACAGGCGAGAATGCCGCCACAGGTGGGATTCAGGCCCGCTGACTTGAGTTCCGACCGGGGGTTCGACATGACTGCATTTCCCGATGCGCTGACGGCGTGCATCGCGGAAGCGATTCGCACTCGTCGGGGTAACAGTTTGAAATGGACCCACACGAGGGATCTCCTTGCCGACGAGTTGCGGCTCGACGATCGTGACATCGCCATTTCTTTGATCACGTACAACAACTACCAACCGCGATTGCGTCAGGTGGGTTTCGACGGCGATCGCGACTTGGCGGTCTTGGTCCTGGATGTCGCTTCCAAGTTCACCGATCGGGTGTGCGAGGGTCTGCACCGATACCGATCGCTCCCGCAATGGCCGCTACTCATATTGCACGAAACACCATCCGGTCGTTACAAGGGCGAACGATTGATCCTCGGACCAACCAACTCGGCGACGCTGAGGGACCGGGCTCGGGTCGCCTGGCCCGGGATCACCGTGTCGTCGTACGAGTCGGTCTGGAAGTAGGAGACCCATATGTCCTGGACCGATGGCGACTATCGCAAGGCTTTCGAAACGGGCCATCAGACGAACGTGTTCGTAGCCAAGGAAATCGTCACGTGGGGAATCTGGGTGAAGTGTCCGTCGCTCGAGTTCGCCTCCGACACCGCCGACATCGCTCGCTTCTCGAAGAACGAAAAGGACGTGGAAACCCGTGCCGGTGTGATCGAAGTGAAGGGGCAGAGCCGGGAGTTCACCGGTGATCCGGACTCGTTCCCCTATCCCAGTCAGATCGTCGACACGGTGGAGAGTTGGGTGAGCAAGGAGACCAAGCCCTTCGCCTACGTTTTCGTCTCGAAGAAGACGGAACAGTGTCTCGTCCTTCCGACGAAATCCAGTACTGCCTGGCGAGTGGAGACGAAATTCGACCGTTTGAAGCGACGCTCCATCGACTTTTACGTGGTGGACAAGCGGTTTCTCGTTTCGATGGACGGACTCCGCCGACATCTCGAGATGTACGAAAACTCACTCGGCAGCGGCGAGCCGATGAAAGAAACCGAGTTCTGACCATGGCGCGTCCGTACAGGGGCAAGAGCGTGGTGGAACTCGAGCGACTCGCCGAGGTGAACACTGGTGACCCCCGAGTGATGGCGGATGTCATCGCCGAGCTGCGACATCGGAACGTGCCCAAAGCCAGGAAGCTGCTGGCACGACTCTCGGGAGAGTCGTCGACGGGTCGCGCAGCACCCAGAAAGGCCACCGCGAGGCCCACCAAGGCCACGGCGAGGCCCACCAAGGCCACAGCGAGGCCCACCAAGGCCACTGCAAACGACGGCCGTGCGAAGCCTGTCGTTGCTGGTCCGGTGGTCGAGGCGGAACCAGCGACGACGAACCCCGACGTGGATCGCAACTTGCAACAGGCGTTCGAACTCCTGCGGGAAACGTTCACCTTCGAGGCCGAACTCATGGCGAGGTGGGGTGTCACTCCGACTCTGCCGAAAGAGATCGCGCAGTCGGTGTTCACCGCATGGCGCAAGTTGCTGAAGAGCGGACCCGACGAGCGTGGTCGGAGTCTCGAGTTGTTGGAGCAGGACATGGCGAAGTTGGCCGGTCACGACGGATCGGAGTTCTGAGTGAGCGAGGTACCGTTCGAAGTCGAAGGCCGAATCTGGCGTCGATGCGAAGTGGCGTGGATGGCTCACATGGCCTCGCAGGACTGGGTCGTCACCCGTCTGGCCGACGCAGTGCACAATTTCGAGGGAGCCGCCGCACCCCTCATGCAGGTCGGCGCGGAGCGACTTCGCGCCCCGGACCTGCAGACAACCAAAGGTGGCAGGACCGAGTTCTGGGAAGTGAAGTACCGCACCCGGGCCGCCCTCGACCCCTTGACCGGCGAACGCTCGTACTGGTTGACCCACGACTCGTTCCGCGACTACCTACAGATCAGCCGAAAAACCGAATCGCCAGTGAGGGTGATTCTCCACGACGCGGAGATGTGGGAGGCTCACCAAAAATGGCTGCGCATCGACGTGGAGGCTCTGGCCGGTGCCGGCCGGCGTGAAAAGCGTCGCCAAAATGACGGTGTCGAAGTCGACGCGTGGGTCTGGCCGGTGGCGGCCATGGATCTCGTGGAGGGCCCCCCGGTTCTGCTGCGACCGGACGAAGAGCCGCCGATTCTCACACAGGTCGCCGACGAGGAGCCTTTCGCCGACCACGTGGTGATCCGCGCCGAGGGCGCCCTCCGACGTCGGGAATCGATCGACGGTTCCGAGGTGAAGCAAGGTGTCGATCTACCACCCGGGGTGTACGACGTGCTCCGTGCCGACAATCGGGTCCGACTCGACGCGTTGCGTCGTTCGCTGGCCATACCTCAGTTGCCTCGCTATTCGGTGATGCGCCTCGGTGGTCGGGGCCTGGACATGACCGAGTTATTCGAGTTCATGCGCTACGGCATCCGGGTGTTCCTGGTTTCCGAGGAGTCGCCGGAGTACGACGACCGTCTCACGGCGTTCCGCGACAGCCGGTTGTTCGAGTGGGCCGAGGCGTCGGTGCCGGAGAAACTCGAGGGTTGGGTTGTCGACGGCCGTATCAATTCCGATGTCGATCGGTTCCTGGAGGAATCTTGTCGTGGCGGCGATTTCAACCTCGGTCAGTTCCGCATCGTCCACCACGGATTCGACACCGACATCCTCGTCAGTGCCGGCGCGGGTACCGGCAAGACCGAGACGATGTCCGAGCGCATCGTCTTCCTCTTGACCACGTGCAATGATCGACCAGACCCGCGTGATCCGGAGACACCGTTCGAACTCGGTTTGGCCGACATCGCACTCATCACCTTCACCCGGGAGGCGGCGAGCGAGATGAGGTCCCGAATCGCCCGTACCCTCATGCTCCGCCAACGATTGTGCGATCGGTGCGTGCTACCAACCATCGCGTGGCTCCTCGGTATCAGCCAAATGGAAGTGGAGACGATCCACACGTATTCCAAGAAGATCATCCATCGTGACGGAATGGTGGTGGGGCTGGGGCCGGCTTTCTCGGTCGGCCAACAGACGATGGAGTTCCGACGCCTGATCGACCTGGAGCTGTCGCCACATCTGGAGGACATCCTCGACGACGACAGCAGGAACGACATCCCACCGATCCATGAGATTCGGAACCAGATCGAAGAGTTGTGGGAGAAACTCTCGGGGAACGGCTTCTCTCCGCTGTCCGCGATCAGAAAGGGTGGCACCCAGATCGACTGGGGGACTCCGCCGACTGGCGTCCGAGGCGATCTCGCCGGGCGTATGCGCGAGGTGGTGTATTCGGCCGCCACGAAGTTCCTCGCCATGTGCGCCAAGAACCAGATCATTCCCGTCTCGGAGTTGGTCTCCAGTGCGGCTCGAGTGGTGGATGAGGCGAGAAACGGGCTGAGGAAACCACCACGGTACCTCTTCGTGGACGAGTTCCAGGACACGGACACCGAGCAGATCGGGATGATCCTCGGGATCCGGAGGTCCTCGGCCGCCCGGCTCTTCGTCGTCGGCGACCAGAAGCAGGGCATCTACCGATTCCGCGGGGCCGAGGGCAACGCCTTCGCGGAATTGAAGAAGAGAGCCAAGATCGAAATGTTCCCGATCTCCGAGTTCGACTTGAACCGCAACTTCCGAACTCGCGACGAACTCCTCGGTTCCATGCACCGGTTCTTCGACTCCTGGGGGAAGAAGGACATTCTCAGTTACGGAGCCGGTGACCGCCTGGTGGCCACACGGCCCGGTGGTATCCCGTTGGTCATTCGTTCGGTCGACGCGGCGCTTCGTGAAGACGAGGTGGTCTCCACGGTGCGAACATGGCTCGAAGAAGAAGATGACACCGCGCGCATCGGTATTCTCTGTCGACGGAATCGTGAGGCGCTCGAGGTGCGGGAGTGGCTCCAATCCGCCGGTATTTCGTGCGAGATCCGCGTGGGAGGCGACTTCTTCCGCAGCCCGGTGGTGCGAGAAGTACGCGTCTTGCTCGAGGCCACCTTGAATCCGGTCGACGACGCGGCATTGCTCGAGTTGGCCGACAGTCGGTGGGGCCCGGGGATGTGCTCGGTGGCTGCCCCGTCGTTCCTTCGCGACGAGGAACGTGGCCGCTGGGCTGAGCCGATAACCGATCTCCTCTCGTGGAGGGATCGAGTGGCTTCGCTGGCGGTCTCCGAAAGTTTCGAACGTGCCGACCTCGAGTTGTTGCGAGCCCGTGTCGAACTGCTCGGCCGACATCTCAGGGACTCTCCGGTGCTCGCTTGGTTGATCGAGTGCCGGTCGTTGTTGAATCCCGAATTGGTCGCCCTCCCCGGCGGAGCAGACGACGTGGAGAGGGCGCGATACGGTCGAGGGCTCGACCATTTGATCACCCGGCTCGACGAGGATTTCGCCGATGCTCCGATTTCTCCGCACGGCCTCCTCGAGTACTTGCGGCTGAAGATCGCCACCGACACCACGGAGGACGAGCCGGCGGCCGACCCCGACACCGCAGCCAGGGTCACCGCCCTCACGGTGCACAAGGCCAAGGGCCTGGAGTACGAAAAGGTTCTGATTCCGTACACCGACACGGCGTTCGGAAAGGGTTCCTATTGGAGGGACGCCGCGGTGGTGATGACGAAGAAGGGGCCGAGATTCATCTGGAAATGGCAAGTGCGGGGCATCAAAGAGCCGTTCACCAATGTCGCCCAGTCGGACTCGTGGCTATGGGGTACCGAGGAAAGGGAGCGAGTCAAGGAGGAAACCCGCTTGCTCTACGTGGCCATCACCCGAGCGCGGGACGAGTTGGTGATCTTCGGAGTCGATGTGGGGAATCGTGGAACACAACTACCGAAGACCTGGAACGACCTGCTGAAGATGGAGGATGGCCGATGAGGGACGATTCTACTAACGTGTGGCGTGCCATCGGATTGTCGCGGGTCGACGCTGCCAGTCTCGAAGCCGCCGTGAATGACATCGGGTGGGTCTGGCAGGACTGCATTCACGTCACGGCGAACGAGTCCATGGCGAAGGAGATGCGCGGTCGGGGGCTCTCGGCCATTGCAATCTCGGAGTTCTCCGAACTCGTGGTGTGGTCGGGGATGCCGCCCGAGTGGGACATTCATGTGGGTGACTATCCCGATCCTCGTTCGAACTCGATCCACGAGGATCCGGATCACGAAGACTCGAGGATCGAGAAAGAAATCAGTCAATGGCGTCGTCGGTTCCGGACGGTCAAGGTCAGGCTGGGTATCGACCTCGACTACGTGATTCGGACCCATCTGCGTCGCGATGCCCGGAATCCGGAGGTTGCGAGAATCCTCTTGCGGAGTGCGACCGAGTTGCGTCAGGCGATCATGTTCCTGATCAACGCCGGATTCAGTTGGAGGGATTTCGCCACTGACGACGCCTCACTGCAGGTTGCATTGGACGTCTGGCGTCGACTGGAGGATGAGCGACCGATATGTGCCAACTTCCGTCAGGATCTCTGGGCCGATCCGTCGACGATCACCGACCCGACGACACCGGCGGCTCGTTCGATCCGGGAAAGGCTCGATGCGGTCATCGCGAAGTTGAACGGTTCGGATACGACCCGGACGCGAATCGTGCACCACGGCTTCTACTTCTTCACCCCTCCCCAGTGGGCGTTGTTCCGACTTCTGCGCGCGATCCCGGGTACCGACCAGTTGTTCATCGTCCACGACGACGGCCGTTCGAGGGCCCACGAAACCTGGCGTCGCTACTTCGTCGAACGCTGGAACATGCCGCGGGTCGAGCTTCGCGAGGCCAGCGTCGTTGGGCCGCGCTCGATGGCTCTCGCCGATGCACTGGAAGGCCGTCCGGTCGAGGTCGATACGTTGGGTAACTCGCTGCGCATCGTCAAGTGTCGCAACACCACCGAATTCGTCCGCCAATGGAAGTTCGAGGTCAGTGAAGCGGAGGTGCGGGACGAGAAGCCCCCGATGCTCTTCGCCCCGAACCGGAGCGACATCAAACGTGTTCTGGACCGCATGACCGGGGACGCGCCGAGTTCGGTCAACCTGGCGAACCTGCCCGTCGGTCAGTTCCTCTTGGCGCTTCACGAATGTTTCGACACCACTGCCTCGGGCCTCCCGGAGCTGGTCATGTCGGCGGGACACTTGGTGGACATCGTCGCCAGTGGCTTGGTCGACCGAGACGAGGACTCGCCGGCTCCCTCGGCGGCGATCGCGTCGTTCAAGCGCGCGATGCCCTTCTTCGACGACTTGAGGCGGCTGGACGATTGGTGTGAGAGAGCGGTGGCTCTCGAGCGGTTGATCGTGGCCGAAGTTTCCCCGCTTGGCGAACGCAACGGGGCTGGAAGCGACCTGCTCCGGATCCGCAAGGCCGCCGCCAACGAGCTGAGATTGGCACCGTGGTGTGACCTGTCCGACGATGAAGCAAGGGTCATCAAGGAGACGATCCTGCGTACCCGCGAGCTGCTCGGAGACCTCGTCGCCGACGGAATGCAGCGAACCGACAGGTATCTCGAGTGGGTACGCAAGCGCCTCGAGCATTCGATGCTCGCCATGACACCTGATGAACGCGCCGAGTTGGAGGCGAAGTTCCGTGGCGCCGACGTTGGCGCCGGCTACGAACTCGACTTCGAAGGCATTCGTGAGGTGGTGGGCCTCATACTCGGTCGGTCCATCGACAAGGGCCTCGCCGGTGAAGAGGAGGACGAAGACGAGCACGGGAGTGCGTATCAACGAGTGAAAGACGTCCGCTTCGCCGATGTGGTGGGATTCGCAGGTTCCGGAGGGGACGTTCACTTGACCAACCTGTCGGATGACGTGTTCCCGACGGTGGTGACCCCTTTCGTCTGGCCCTTCTCCGAGGATGCCCTGAAGGACGGCGCGGGAGAGCCCGTGAGTGTCGAATTGTTCCGAACGAGACGGGAGAATTCGACCCTCGAAGGTCTGTATCTGCTGTCGCTGCTTCTCGAGGGCACCCCACCCACGAGGCGGGTCACATTGAGCTGGATCGAGGAGTCCGCGGGAGAAACGCGGAGTCCTTCGCCGTTGCTCTCGTTGATCTCCGACCTTTCCAAGCCGAAAAAGCCGACGGCCGAGGTGATGTCTCTCATCGGAGGAACGAATATCGATCCGGCCGTTCGCGTCGGGATGGGTGCCGCGAATCTCCAACCGATACCCACGCGGACAGGTGTCGACATCGCCGACTCCGATCTGGCGGTCGCCGTTGCCAAGGTGGATCGGTTGGCGACGAGTTCGGCTGTGGCTTGTTCGCGTCGGTTCGTCCTGCAGTGGGCACTGGGCCCGAGTGCGGCGTTCCAATCGTCGCACAACCAGGTCATGCTCTTCGGCAACGTGAAGGGAGTGATGTTCCGGCGAGGTCGCTATCGGCCCGACGCGGATGACCTTCGTAAGAGGAAGATCGATCGCACGACCAAGGATTTGTGGCGTCATCTTCCGCGAGGTCAGCTGAGGAGTAGTTATTTCAAGCGAGTGGTTCTCGCCAATGGTGCGAGTGCTCGTTGGCAGTGGATCTACTCGCTCGCGGGTAGCAAGAGTGGAGCGAGACCACTCGACCGTGCCTATCAGGCGGCCTTGGGGGCGGACATTTCGCTTCGGAACGTCATCGGTGACGATCCGTCATCACTGATTCCCCTGCCCGGGCCGGAGGTCACCAAGAAGGAGTGCGACAACTGTCCGGTCGCCCCGAGATGCAGTGCGCGCATCCTCGAGGAGGACGAGTGACGATGCGCGACCCCAGAGCGAACGAGCACCTGCTCAGCCCGGAGGCATCGATGATTCTCGCCCTGTGGGACGGAACCCACGGTGTGAACGGTGAGTCGTTCGGTGATGTATACGACCAAATGAACGCGTCACAGGAGGACGCCCAGTTCGACCACTATCAGCGTGCGTGGTTCGACCGCCACCCAGCCAGTCGTGGTGGACGTCGAGTGATCCCGTTGTTCCGACTCGCGGCCGAACTGGTCACGTCGCGACTGTTCGCACCGGGAACTTACAACGCTTCGTCGGCCAGTTGGGAGCGGTCGGAGACGACCTGGGACGTCAGTCTCGGGAGACCCGATCGTGATCCAGAGGACGACGCGCCTGACTCGGAATGGGTGGAGACCCTGGCGGGCTGGGAGGAGATACCGATTGCGCGCTGGCGACAATTCACCCCCGGAGGAATGGCGGCCTACCGTCTCCTCTTCGCCTTCGGAGACGGCAGCTTTTCGGGCCCGTCCGGTATGGCGGACAGCCTGTACGTGCCGTTTCGGTGGTCGCGCGACGACTGTCCTGAAGTCGGCTTTCGATTCGACGGTGGGCGGCGCGAACTCGTTTCCGATGCTTTGACCGGTGGAAGTGATTACGGCCCGAGGTCGGCGTGGATCAAGTACCTCGTGGCAGAAGTCGACGCCTTCGATGCGCGCGTGCGTTCGGTCGACACCGCGCCATTTCTGCTCTTTTGGGCCCACCTGGAGTTGTTGGAGCAATTGGAGAGATCGATCGCCCGATGGTCTGGTTCACGTTGGGCGTTGGGACCGAGGTCGACACCGGAAGATCCCACGGAAGACCCGTTCTGACCCAGATGCAACCGGAGCGCTTTCAGAACAAGGTGAAGGGGAGATGATCATGGACAACTGGAGGGACCTCGACCCCGATGTCATCGCGGGGATGTTCGACGCGAGGCTCGAGTCCGTTCTCATTGGATCGCACGAGCGAATGCTCAGTCCAAGAGATGGTGTTTACGAACTCAACCTTTTGTCAGTGGATCCTTTGGTGTCCGAGTTGGATCTGTCAGAACCGGGTATACGACTCCTCTTGGGTCGTAACGGCTCAGGAAAATCGACGCTACTTGAATTGCTGGGCAAGGGTGTTTCGCGGTTCGAAAGCCTTTTGAAGGCGTCGTGGACATTTTCCATTCCGTCAGAGGAGCTGTTGGGGGCATGGGACGAACTGGTGAGCGAATGTGCGAATTCGTCTGGTTTCGACTCCAACAGTTGGGACGACTTGTTCTTCCTCGAGCGCGCGTCGGACCTGCCACTATTGGGGTTCTTGATGGATCGGGTCAGTGGCCTCGAGGACGACGGCTCGATCGGTGAGGTTCTCATGAAATGCGGTTGGTCGAAGGACATCGAGGAACCTACCGATGGTCGATTCCCGATAGATGATCACACTTTTGGCCCGCGACGAAGTTTTTCGCCGAGAGGACTTGCTGCACTATGGGTACGGGCTGCTCTGACAGTTGGTCGATCATATGTAGTGGACGGCGGTGCCGAACTCATCGTTCCTGAGTCGAGACTTGGCCCAGAGTCGTCGAATTCCGCCTACTTTCTGGATGACCCGATCCGGGCCGAATCGGTTGGACTGGCATTGGAACAGTTTTTCAACACCATCGACAGCGTGGAGCTGGAGGTCTCTGATTCAGGGCCACGGTTCAGGTTTCTGGCTCCTGTCCCCGAGAGCGGCCCATTACTGGATCTGATTGGACTACGCCAATCTGTTTCTGCCTCTGGGTACACCTGGTTGATGTTTCCTTTGGATTTGTTGGAAGACGCGTATCCCGGACGAGTCGGATCGACTTGGTTCGACCCCCGCAAGGTGAGTCGCTGGGT
>Ga0194133_10002356_pt1 | contig 29463 bp, 28 predicted proteins | sample TA2KigOf40mmetaG_FD_155448 | JGI IMG/M metagenome (GOLD analysis project Ga0194133, IMG submission 155448) | Freshwater microbial communities from Lake Tanganyika, Tanzania - TA2015055 Kigoma Offshore 40m | ecosystem: Environmental > Aquatic > Freshwater > Lake | place: Tanzania: Lake... | reverse complement strand
ACCGCGCCCAGGGCTGAAGTGGTGGTGATGCCCAGCCCCGCCAGCATGCCGCCGCTGTCGATTGCGCCACAGAAATCGGTGATAAAGGCGGGAAAATGCGCCGTGATAAAGGCCAGTTGATAGCCACAGCTGAAAAAGCCAAGGAAAATCAAGGTGTAGGTCGGGTCCTTGAACGCGCGCACCAAGACGGTGCCAAGGCCTTCCTCTAACTCGGCCTTGGTGGCGGGTTTGCCGGTAGACAGGAAGGGCAAGGCGGCAAGGCTGGCGACGATCACGACGGCAAAGATCACAAAGACCGTCTGCCACGGGTAGGATTGCAAAAGGACCTCGGCCACAGGCGCGCCGAACACCTGCCCGGCCGATCCCGCCGCCGTTGCAATGCCAAGCGCCATGGAGCGGTTCTCCGCGCTTGTCGCCCGCCCCACCACCGCAAGCACCACGCCAAAGCCGGTGCCCGCAATCCCGAAGCCTATGAGAATATTGAGAAACTGGTGCTGGCCGGGGGTGATTGCATAGGCCGACAACACAAGGCCCGCCGCATAAAGAAAGGCGCCGGCGATGATGGCTTTGCGGTCGCCGAAGCGTTCGGCGAGGGCGCCGAACATTGGTTGGCCGATGCCCCAGGCGAGGTTCTGGATGGCGATGGCGAGGGAAAAATCGGCCCGGGGCCAGCCGAATTCGCTGGCGACGGGGATCTGGAACACCCCGAAGCTGGCGCGGACTGCGAAGGAGAGCATCAGGATAACGCAGCCGGCCACCAGAACGGGGGTGATCAGCGGGGACGGGGACGAGAGGGATTTCGACATCTGACGGGGCTCCGCAATTGCGGGGCAAACTGCGGTGCCGGGCGGCTGGGGTCAAACGGAATCTTGTGCCGGTGACAAGCCTTTCGGCCGGCTTGCCCGCAAAAGCCTAGGCCTGACGCGCCCGTGTCTCGCAAAGGCAAGATATTGGTTCTGCATGATTTTCAACCACTTCTGCCCCGCTGGACAGCCGGTCCATCTGGCGGGCGAGGGTGATGTCGAGCATCGAGAGGCCTGCGCAGTCATGGGTGATCAGCGTCACATCGACGATGTTGAAGCGGTTGGTCCATTCGGGGTGATGGTTGGCCTTTTCCGCCGCCAGGGCGCAGCGGGACATGAAGCCCCAGGCCTCGGAGAAGCTGCGGAACTTCCAGACCTTGCGGATCGCATCGCGGCCCGGCACGGCGCCCCAGCCGGTTTCGCCCAGGGCGGGCAGATGGGTTTGGCGTTCGTCGGTGGTCAGCGATTGGGCGGTCATCTGGATCTTCCCTTGGTGGTTTCTGGCCCGTCGTTTCTGCGTCTGGCATCCGTCTGGCATCTGTCGGGACATCCGGCGGGACATCCTGTGCGGACCTAATCCTCGGTCTCGACCTTGCGGAACGGGCCGTAGGCGGTGAGGATTTCCATCTCTTCGCCCACCGCGCGGCGTTCCTGATCCAGATAGCGCGCGACCGCCTTGGCAAAGCCCGGATCGGCAATCCAGTGCAGGGAATGGACCGCGCTGGGCAGATAGCCGCGCGCCAGTTTGTGTTCGCCCTGCGCGCCTGCCTCGACCCGCGAGAGGCCGTGGGCAATCGCCCAGTCGATGGCCTGATAGTAGCACAGTTCGAAATGCAGGCAGGGATAATCGGCCACGCAGCCCCAATAGCGGCCATAAAGCGTGTCGCGCCCGATGAAGTTGAGCGCGCCTGCCACGGGGCGGTCGCCCTCAAAGGCGAGGACCAGAAGCGCATCATCGCGCATCGTCGCTTGCACCGCGTCAAAGAAAGCGCGGGTCAGATAGGGCGTGCCCCATTTGCGGCTGCCGGTGTCTTGGTAAAAGAGCCAGAAGGCATCCCAATGCGCCGGTTCGATCTGATCGCCGGTCAGCGCGCGGATGGTCAGGCCATGGGCGCGGGCGGTTTCGCGTTCCTTGCGGATCATCTTGCGCTTGCGGCTGGAGAGTTGCGCAAGGAAATCGTCAAAGCTGGCGTAGCCGTGGTTTTCCCAATGGAACTGCTGGGTGATGCGGTGAAGCGTGCCTTGCACCCCGGTCAGCGCCTCTGCCTCATCCTCGGTGCAGAAGGTGACGTGCAGCGACGAGAGGCCATTTTGCTGGGTGACGCCGATGGCCGCCTGCATCAGCGTGGCGCGGTGGGCCGGATCGCCCAGAAAGCGCCGCCCGGTGGCCGGGGTGAAGGGCACGGCGACCTGAAGTTTGGGGTAATAGCGCCCGCCGGCGCGGGCGTAAGCCTCGGCCCAGCCGTGGTCAAAGATGTATTCGCCCTGAGAATGGCCTTTCACGTAAAGCGGCATCGCCGCCAGCGTTCGGCCTTGGTCGCGCAGGACAAGGGGCCGGGCCTGCCAGCCGGTGCCGTCGCCGGTGGAGCCGGAGGCTTCGAGCGCGGCCAGAAAACGGTGGGTGGTGAAGGGGTCAATCGGGCGGCCCGAAGCCGCCTCGGGGCAGGCGAGCGCGTCCCAGTCCTGCGCCGGGATCGCGGCCATGTTGTCAAGCAGTTCGGCCGTGTCGGTCACGCCAGCCCCCGGGGATCATTGGTGCTGAAGGATGGGGCCGGTCGGGCGAAGGTCAAGCCGGGTTCTGGGCAAGATACCCCTCGAAGGTGACGTTGTCGGCGATCTGGCGGGCCTTGGCCTCATCCTTGGCGGATTTGATCGTCCAGGTCAGGATCGCGGCCCCCCTAGCCTTGAGCGCAGCCACGCGGGGGCGGGCGAGATCGGCGGCTTCATGGCTGATGAAAGAGGCGCCAACCCGGTCGTAATCGGCGATTTCGCGCAATTCGTCGCAGCGTTTGGGCGAGAGCGGCGCCCAGCCTTCGTAATCATAGGCCGCTGTGGTGATGCCGCGGGGAATGTCGGGGGCAAGGCGGGCTATATTGGCCACGGCATGAGGGTTGAAGGACATCACCGCGACCGGGCCGCCGTAGCCTTTGAGCGCGCGGGCGACGGCGGTTTCAAGCCGCCCATCGGTTTCGGCGATGCGGTCGGTCTGGTCCTTGATTTCGATCAGGAGGGGGGCGCGGCCGGCGACGATTTGCAGGACCTGTTCAAGCGTGGGGATGGTGTCGGTGCCGTGACGCAAGGTGATCTGGCCCAGTTCGGCGGCGGTGTAGTCTTTGACAAAGCCCGTGGCTTCGGTCAGCCGCTCCATCCATTCGTCATGGAACACCACGGCCTGCCCGTCACTGGTGCCTTGCACGTCGATTTCAATGCCAAAGCCCGCCTCGACCGCCGCGCGAATGGCGGCGGGAGAGTTTTCGGGCCGCCCCGCGCGCCGGTCATGCAGGGCGCGGTGGGCGATGGGCTGGCGCAAAAGCTCAGCGGGAAGGGGCATCGTCGGGGTTCCGTGCCGGGCGGATCTGAAAGATCGCCTCAATTTCCACCGCAACGCCCAAGGGCAGCGAGGCCGCCGAGACGGCCGAGCGCGCATGCCGCCCGGCATCGCCAAGGGCGGCGACCATGAAATCGGACGCGCCGTTGATGACCTTGGGCTGGTCAATGAATTCGGGGGTGGAGTTGACGAAGCCCACCAGTTTCACCGCGCGCACCACGCGGTCAAGATTGCCGCCGCAGGCGTTTTTCAACTGGGCAAGGATCGAGATGGCGCAGCTTTTCGCGGCCTCGGCCCCGGCGGCGACGTCCATGTCGGCGCCAAGGCGGCCTTTGATGAGCCCGCCTGCGTTCTGGCTGATCTGGCCCGAGACATGCACCAGATCGCCCACCACCACGAAGGGCACGTAATTGGCCGCAGGGGCGGGGGCATCGGGCAGGGTGACGCCCAGTTCGGCAAGGCGGGCTTCGATGGTGGACATGGGCGACCTCGTCTGAAGGATTTGGGTGTTCAGGATTTGGCGGCAGGCTAGCGGCGGGGCAGGGCGGGGGCAAGCCTGCTTTGGGCGACGCTCGGTGCTTGTCCCGGCCCGCGCCAAGGGATAGTTTCGCTGCAAAGCCGCATAGCCAGTTACAGGAGATCACATGACCCAGCGCCTTCATCTCGTCTTTGGCGGGGAATTGGTGACCCCCAAGAAGAATGTGTTTCGGGATGTGAACGACATTCATATCGTCGGCATGTTTCCCGATTATGCCAGCGCCGATGCCGCCTGGAAGGCGGAGGCGCATCGCACGGTGGATAACGCCCATATGCGCTATTACATCGCCCATATTCACCGGCTGCGCGATGAGGGCTCGTCGGGATCGACGACGGAAGAGCTGGGCGCGTGATCCGATAAGCCATGGCCCTTTCGCTTGGACGGCGCCTTTACAATCTGACGGGTCGCCGCGAGGCGGGCGCAGAGGCGGCGTTTCCGCCGCGCCCCGAGGGGCGGCTGATCTGGTTGCATGGTCCGAAGGAAGGGGCCTTGCAGGGGCTGGTGCATCTGGCCAACAAGCTGGCCGAAGAGGATGGGATTGCCACGCTGGTCACTGGCCCGCGTGAGGCGGGGCGGATGGCCGCGCCCGCCGATCAGCCGGTCGAGGTGAAGGCGTTCCTGAACCATTGGCGGCCCGATGCGATTGTGCTAGCCGATGACGAGATCCGCCCGGCGCTGTTGTTCGAGGCCGAGGCGCGGGGGATCCCGGCCATGGTGGTGGATGGGCGCGAGCCAAGCCTGGTGCGGGGGCGGGACGGCTGGTTTCCGGGACTGATGCGGGGGGCGGTGCAGACGCTGCGCCATGTCTTTGCGGTGGATGAGGCGGCCGCGCGGGCCTATCGCAAGGCGGGCGCGGCGCAGGTGGATGTGCTGGGGCGGATGGAGGCGGTGTCGGCCGCACTGGCCTGCCATGAGGGCGAGCGTGCCGCACTGGCCGAGCTGTTGAAGGCGCGGCCTGTCTGGCTGGCGGCTGCGGTGCCGCAGGCGGAGGAAGCCGCCGTCATCGCCGCGCATCGCGCCGCGCTGCGCCTGTCGCACCGGCTGTTGCTGATCCTGGTGCCCGAGCAGCCTGCCCGCGCCGAGGCCTTGGCGGTGGAGCTTGAGGCGCAGGAGGGCTGGATCGTGGCGCGCCGGGCGCTGGATGAAGAACCCGATGCCGAAACCTCGGTCTACCTGCCCGACAGTGCCGAGGAATACGGGCTGTGGTATCGGCTGGCGCCGGTTACCTATCTGGGCGGCAGTCTGGCGGGCGAGGGCGCGCTGCGCGATCCGCTGGAACCGGCGGCCCTGGGTTCAGCCATCATCCATGGTCCGCGTCCCGGCCCCTATGGCGCCACCTTTGGCCGGTTGGGCGCGGCGCGGGCCGCCCGCGCCGTGGGATCGGCCACCGATCTGGCCGAGGCCTTGGGCGATCTTCTTGCCCCTGACCGCGCTGCGCTGGCGGCACAGGCGGCCTGGACGGTTGCTTCGGATGGGGCGGAGGTCACGGAAAAGGTGTTGCAGCGTCTGCGCCAGTTGCTGGGGCTTCCGTGATGCGCCCGCCCGCCTTTTGGTTCAATGAGCCTGCGCGGCCCGGCCCGATGGCGCGGCTTCTGGCGCCTTTGGGCTGGGCCTATGGCGCGGCCACCGCGCGCCGCCTGCGCCGAGCGGGTTATCGCGCGGGCGTGCCGGTCATCTGCATTGGCAATCTGAACGTGGGCGGCACCGGGAAGACCCCGACCGCCATGGCGCTGATCGCGCGCCTTTTGGCGCGCGGCGCAGGCGTGCATGTGGTCAGCCGCGGCTATGGCGGGTCGCGGACCGGGCCGGTGCAGGTGGACCCCGCGCGGCACAAGGCGGCGGAGGTCGGGGATGAGCCGCTGCTGTTGGCCGCCTTTGCGCCGACCTGGGTGGCGCGCGACCGGGCCGCAGGGGTGCGCGCCGCCGAGGCGGCGGGCGCGCAGGTGATTGTGCTGGATGACGGGTTTCAAAACCCCTCGGTCGTCAAGGACCTGTCGCTGGTGGTGGTCGATGCCGAACGAGGGTTAGGAAATGGGCGCTGCCTGCCCGCAGGGCCGCTGCGCGAGCCGGTGGCGGCGGGTCTGGCGCGGGCTGATCTGGTCTTGGCGATTGGCCCCGCCGACGCGCAGGCGGGTTTTGTGGCTGAGTGGGGCAAGGCGCTGCGCCAGACGCTGTTGACCGGCCATCTGGAGCCCATCGCCACGGGGATCGACTGGACGACCGAGCGGGTGATTGCCTTTGCGGGCATCGGGCGGCCCGAGAAGTTTTTCGCGACGCTGCAGGGGCTTGGCGCGGACATCCTGCGGGCCGAGGCGCTGGACGACCATCAGCCGCTGTCGGAGGCCCTGATGCGGCGGCTGGAGACCGAGGCGCTGCTGACCGGGGCGCAACTGGTGACCACGGAAAAGGATGCCGCGCGGCTGCCGCCTGCTTTCCGGTCCTCGGTGCTGTCGCTGCCGGTGCGGTTGCATCTGGCGGATTGGACGCCCTTGGATCAGGCGCTGGCGCGGTTGGGCTTGTGAACGGTTGTTCACAAATCGGGTTAGCGCCGCCCTAGTCTTGTGGCAGGCTGTCGGTCAGATCGTAGTAATCGCCCTTGTCGGCGACAAAGATATGGCGGGCCAATTGGCCGCCGGTGGGCGCGGCAATTGCCCCGGCTTCCAGCGAAAAGGCCCCGTCGGCGGCGCGGAAATACAGGCCCGAGCCGCAATCGGGGCAAAAGCCGCGCTGGCTGCCGCCGGGGCTGACATGTTCGGTCACCTTGCGCGCCTGCCAGATCACCGAAGTCTCATCGGCATCAAAGCTGGCGGAAAAATGCCCCGAGGTCTTGCGGCACTGGCTGCAATGGCAGGCCCAGACCTCGCCCATCGGGCCGGGCAGGGTGAACTGATTGGCCCCGCAAAGGCAGGCGCCGTGCAGGGTTTCGGCGCGGGCAGGCGCGGGGGGCGGGCCGCCCGCCGGATCATGGTAATCGGCCGCATCGGCAAGGTGCCAGCTTTCGGCCATGCGAAGGCCGGTCGGCCCGTCAAAGGCCCCAGCGGCGATGCAGATGCGGTCCTCGCCCGTGGCTTGCCAGAACAGGAAGGCCCCACAGCCGCCGCAAAAGCCGCGCCGGGCCTGATCGCTGGCAGCATACCAGCGCAGGGTGTCAGAGCGGATCAGGCGGAAATCGGCGTGGGCGGCAAAGGTGCCGGCCCAGACATGGCCGGATTGCCGCCGACACTGGCTGCAATGGCAGGCGATCACGCCGGGATCGGGCCTGGCCGTGAACTGCACCTGACCGCAGAGGCAGGAGCCGTGCATCATTCGGCCTTTGCGAAAATCTCGGCCAGCAGCGGCACAAGCCAGTCTTCATCGGCCTTGGTAAAGGCGCCGGGGGTGTCGCTGTCGATGTCAAAGACGCCCAGAAGCTTTCCGGCACCGTTCCAGACCGGCAGCACCAGTTCTGACCGGGTGGAGGAGGAACAGGCGATATGGCCGGGGAAGGCGTCAACATCGGGGACGTTCTGCACCTGACCCGTGCGGGCGGCCGCGCCACAGACGCCGCGCGAAAACGGGATCACAAGGCAGCCGTGGCCGCCCTGATAGGGGCCGATCTTCAGAAGGTCAGGTGCGGTGACGCGGTAGAACCCGGTCCAATCGGCGCAAGGGTGGGCGTGGTGCACCTCGCAGACGAAGGTGGCCATGAGCGCGACGGTGTCGGTCTCATTGTGGCACAGCGCGCGGATGCTGTCGGTAATGGATTGATAATTCATCTCAATAGCCCAAGGCGCAGCCGTCTTTGCGCGGGTCGGACGCGCCGACAAGCACGCCGTCTTCGCCGATCAGGATCGCCTGCGCCCCGCCGATGGGTTCATGTGCGATGGAAACGGGGTGCCCCATGGCGGCCAGTTCGGCGCGCACCGTGTCGGAATAGCCGCGTTCCACCACCATGCCCTCGGCCCCCGAGAAGCAGCGCGGTGCGTCGATGGCGGCCTGTGCGTCCATGCCGTAATCCACCATGTTGCTGACAAAGCGCGCGTGGCCGCAGGGCTGGTAGGCCCCGCCCATGACGCCGAAGGGCATGGTGACGCGACTGTTTTGTTTCAGCATGCCCGGAATGATGGTGTGCATCGGGCGTTTGCCGGGGGTGGCCTCATTCGGGTGGTCGGGGGTGAGGGTGAAGCCTGCGCCGCGGTTCTGGAAGGTGATGCCGAATTTTTCCGACGCGATGCCCGCGCCAAAGCCCCAGAAGATCGAATAGATCAGGCTGACGGCCATGCGGTCGCGGTCGACGACGGTGATGTAGATGGTGTCCTTGTGCACCGCCTCGGTCAGGGGCTTGGCGGCGGCCATGGTACGTTTGGGGTTGATGAGGGCGGCGAGTTTGGCCGCCGTGGCGGGCGACAGCATGTGATCCAGCCGCGCGGCGGGGTCGGCGATAAAGCGGTCGCGGGCGTCATAGGCGAGTTTGGCCGCCTCGGCCTCGATGTGGGCGCGCTGGGTGCCGAAAGGGTCCATCGCGGCAAGGTCGAAGTGCGACAGTATGTTGAGCATCAGAATGGCGGTCGCGCCCTGGCCGTTTGGCGGGTGCTCATACAGATCGGTGCCCTTGTAGGGGCCGTGGATGGGGGTGGTGTCCTCGCAGGTGACGCTGGCGAGATCTTCCATCGTGTGGCAGCCGCCCAGGGCCTGCAGCGAGGCGATCATGTCCTCGGCCACTTCGCCGGTGTAAAAGCCGTTGCGGCCCTCTCGGGCCATGCGGCGCAAAACCTCGGCCTGACCGGGGGCGCGGAAGAGCTGGCCGGTGCGGGGGGCCTGGTCGTTGATGAGGTAGTGGCGGCGGGCGGCGCCTTGCAGGGCGGGGGCGTCGTCGGCCCAGTCAAAGGCCACGCGGGGGGCGACGGGGATGCCGGTGTCGGCATAGTGGATGGCCGGGGCAAGGATGCGGTCGAGGCCCAGCTTGCCGTGGCGGTCCGACAGGCGGCAGAAGGCGTCCATCGCGCCGGGCAGGGTGACGGGATCGACCCCGCGCAGGGGAACGGCAGAGAGGCCGCGGGCGCGCATCGCCTCGGCGCTGTAGGCGGCGGGGGCGCGGCCCGAGCCGTTGAGGGCGAGGATCTCTTCCGACCCGGCGGGTTTCATCAGCACAAAGCAATCGCCGCCGATGCCGCACATCTGCGGTTCGGCGATGCCCAGAACGAAGGCCCCGGCAAGAGCGGCGTCCACCGCATTGCCCCCGGCTTGCAGCGTGTCGATGGCCACTTTGGCGGCAAGCGGGTGCGAGGTGGCGCAGATGCCGTTGGTGGCATAGACGGCCGAGCGGCCGGGCAGATGAAAGTCGCGCACGGTAAAGCCCTCCGAAGATTGAGAACCTAGGGGGCGAGGGGGGCTTTGCCAAGGGTGCGGTGAAAGAAGGTGGACCGGGCGGGTCTGGGTCCGGCTGGAAAACGGATGCGGCAGAAGCAAAGGCCGCAGGACCCGGAGTTCGGGCGCGGCATGGCGGTTTGGCGATACGTTGGGAAAGTGCCCCGATGCGGTGAACTGGGTGGGGGCTTTGATCCACCGCACCGGGGGAAGCTTTATCCAGCTACATGGGAAGATATGACGACGCTCAGCGGCGGATTTAGGGGGAAAATATGACCTTTGTGCGTCAGAAATCCTGAATTGGAAACAATCGCCTGTCAGGCGTCGGACTGTCTTGCCGGAAGCTGGAATGACAGCCGGTTGACCCCCGCGATTCGGCGGTAGTCCAGACCCACGGTCAGGCTGCGAATCAGGAACCAGCCAAAGCCCCCCTCGGGCAAATCGGCCAGATCGGCCAGCGGCTGGGACCGGCCCGCAGGCAGGCTGAGCCCCGGCATTGCTGCGCCCTGATCGTGGATTTCGCAGGCCAGCCCCCCGCCCTGACGTACCAGATGCAGGGTGATCGTGCCCGTCCCATCGGCAAAGGCATGTTAGACGATGCTGTTCAGCACCTCGGCCAGAACGATTTCGGCACTGCCGCAAAGGTCTTCGGGCAGGCCGGAGAGGACCGCGCTGGCCATGACCCGCCTGAGCGCGCGGCGCACGGCCCCGGCGGTGCCGGGAAAGGACCGGGTGAAGGCGGCGACATCGCCGATGTCACCTGCGGCGGAGAGGGCCCGCGATCCGGGCCTGTCGGCGGGGCGCAAGAGATCAACCTGCATGGCGAAACCCGTCGGGCACGCTGTCATGGATGACAAAGATGCTGTCCATCCGCGTTAGTCGAAACACCCTTTGCACCGTGGGGGTGAGGCCCGAAAGTTCAAGCTTGCGGTCGGGCGCAAGGGCCTTGAGCACGGCCACCACGGCGCCAAGGCCCGAACTGTCCAGAAACGCGACATTCGACATGTCAAACACCACGCGCGGCGCGCTGCTGTCGCGGGTCAGGTCGCGCATGCGGTCCTTGAACTGAATGGCGCAGGCCGCATCAATGCGGTCGCGCATGGCGCGGATCACCAGAATACCCCCATGCTCTTGTGCCACAAGCTCCATCCGAAATCCCTTTCCTGAGGTCTTACGACGTCAGGCTAGGAACAACAGGTTACGGAAGTGTGAGCCCTGCCAGTGATTTCAGTTCAATTGGAACTGAAGCGGATAGCGGCCATCTTCAAAATCGCCGAAGAGGTCGGGCAGGTCGGGGTGGGTCACGGGTTCGCCGGCATCATCGGGGACGAGGTTCTGTTCCGAGACATAGGCGACGTAATAGGTTTGGTCGTTTTCGGCCAGAAGATGATAGAAGGGCTGGTTCTTGGCCGGGCGGGCATCTTCGGGGATCGCCTCATACCAGTCTTGGGTGTTGGAAAACATCGCATCGACATCAAAGACTACGCCGCGAAACGGATGTTTGCGGTGCCGCAGGACCTGCCCAAGGTGATATTTCGCGTCGGTCTTCAGCATGGCGCGGGGTCTCCAATAGGAGTTCTAATCGCACATGCGCCGCCTTGTCCATTGGTGCGAAAGGTCAGGACGGAAACAGTCTGTGGCCAATTATGCCAAAACATGGGCCAAATGATGCCGAAATCATGGCCACAGCGCACGGAAAACTGATGAGGACATGGCCAAGGGGCATTTCCCTGCCCGGTGTTTTCCCCTATCCTGCGGGCAAAACAAGAACGTGAGGGGCAGATGAGCAGAACTCTCCGTGCGGCGATCCTTTTGTTTTTGCTGGCCTCTTGCGGGGGTGGCAACTATTTGGCGCCGCGCAATCTGGATGATGCCTGTGCGATCGTCGCGCAGCGTCCCAGCTATTTCAAGGCGATGAAGAAGACCGAACGCAAATGGGGCATCCCGGTTTCGGTGCAGATGGCCTCGATTTATCAGGAGTCGAAATTCATCGGCAATGCCCGCACCCCCTATCGCTTTGTGCTGGGCGTCATTCCGATGGGGCGGCAGTCCTCGGCCTATGGCTATAGCCAGGCGCTGGACGGGACCTGGGAGGAATACCAGAAGGAAGAGGGCGGTCGGCGCACCACGCGCGACCGCATCGCCGATGCTACCGATTTCATGGGCTGGTACATGCACAATTCCTCTGAGCGGCTGGGGATTTCCAAGACCGACGCCGAGGCGCAGTATCTGGCCTATCACGAGGGCCGGACGGGCTATGCCAACCAGTCCTATCTGGACAAGCCCTGGCTGGTCGAGGTGGCTGCCGCGGTGGGCGAACGGGCGGTGATGTACGAAAACCAGCTGGCCTACTGCCGCTGATCGCGTTGCGCGGCCTGTCGTCTGGTTGCGCTGCGAGGTTTTGCGTCTAGTTGCGCTACGCGGCCTTGCGTCTAGTCGCGCCGCGACCGGCGGCTTTTCTCTTCGATGATGTTGAACAGCGAGGCGGCGAGGTTCGAGACCGGGGTCAGCTCGCCCAGGATGACGGTGGTCTGTTGGCCCAGATCATCGGTGATGACCCATTGGCGCAGCGCGATGGGATCGGCGGTGAACACCAGTTCGATGGTGCCGTATTCAGGATGTTCGGGGTCTTGGGCCACGACGCGTGTGGTGTTTTCCACCTCTTTGTGGCCGACGACCATTTTCGCGCCGCCAAGGTCGATCCTGGGGGCCAGGATCAGGTTCAGGGGTGTGCGCCGGAGCGGGTATTCCTCGGGCGGCTGGTTCGATTTGGCGTCGAAGATCGCCACGGTCTCGGCAGAGGCAAGGACAAGGCTCTTGTCGGGCGGGGCATATTCAAAGCGAACCCGGCCGGGGCGTTTGATGAAGATCTTGCCCAGGGACACGGTGCCGTCGGTATTCACCTGGGTGAAGTCGGATTGCACGGTGGCCAAGGAGTTGAGATAGGACGACAGGTCGCCGAGCGGGATCTTGTCGGCAAAGGCGGGGGCCGAAAGCGCCACAAGGGCAAGCGGGGCGAGAAGAACGCGAAGCGGTTTCATGCCGCCTATATAGGCCAAGCGCGGAGGGCCTGCATCCCCCCCGGACATCAACTGGCGGAGAGGTGCCGAGAGCGGTTTGGTGAGCCTAATGCGCCTCGGCCCAGTTGCGGCCGGTGCCGGCCTCGACCGTCAGCGGCACCTTGAGCGCCACGGCGGGCAGGTTGGCGCCTTCCATCGTATCCTTGGCGGCGGCGATCAGCGCGGTTTCCGCGCCCTCGTCGACCTCGAACAAGAGTTCGTCATGGACCTGCAAGAGCATCCGGGCAGGCAGGCCCGCAATTGCGGCGGGCATGCGGATCATGGCGCGGCGGATGACGTCGGCGGCGGTGCCTTGGATGGGAGCATTGATGGCCGCGCGTTTGGCAAAGCCTGCGCCGGGGCCTTTGGCGTTGATTTCCGGGGTGTGGATCTTGCGGCCGAACAAGGTCTGCACATAGCCGTGGCTTTGGGCGAATTTCACCGTCTCGGCCATGTATTCCTTGATGCCGGGGAAGCGTTCGAAATAGCGGTCGATGAAGCCCTGCGCCTCTCCCCTTGGGATGCGCAGGTTGCGCGCAAGGCCAAAGCCCGAGATGCCGTAGATGACGCCAAAGTTGATCGCCTTGGCCTTGCGGCGGATGTCGGAGGTCATCTGGTCCAAGGGCACGTTGAACATTTCCGATGCCGTCATGGCATGAATGTCGATGCCGTCGCGGAAGGCCTGCTGCAGGGCGGGGATATCGGCGATATGGGCGAGGATGCGCAGTTCGATCTGGGAATAGTCCAAGGATACCAGAACCTTGCCCGCAGGGGCGACAAACGCCTCGCGGATGCGGCGGCCTTCTTCGGTGCGGACGGGGATGTTTTGCAGGTTTGGATCGGTGGAGGCCAGGCGGCCCGTGTTGGCCCCGGCGATAGAATAGCTGGTGTGAACGCGGCCTGTATCGGGGTTGATCGCCTCTTGCAGCGCGTCGGTGTAGGTGGATTTCAGTTTGGAAATCTGCCGCCAGTCCAAGACCTTGGCCGCCAATTGCGCCGCCTTTGGCAGGCTATCCTCCATCGTGGTGATGTCTTCCAGAATGTCGGCCCCGGTGGCATAGGCCCCGGTCTTGCCCTTTTCGCCCCCCGGAACGCCCATCCGGTCAAACAGCACCTCACCGAGTTGCTTGGGGCTGCCGACGTTGAACTTCTCGCCTGCAATCTCCTGAATCTCATCCTCATACTGGGCGAGTTTCTGAGCAAAGGCGTTGGACATGCGCGAGAGTACATCGCGGTCCACCTGAATGCCGGCCATTTCCATTTCGGCCAGCACGGGGACCAAGGGACGCTCCAGCGTCTCGTAAACCGTGGTCACCTGCGCGCGGTGCAGCTGGGGCTTGAACAACTCCCACAGGCGCAGGGTGATGTCGGCGTCTTCGGCGGCGTATTTCACCGCATCGTCAATGCCCACCCGGTCAAAGGTGATCTGGCTTTTGCCTGACCCCAGAAGCGACTTGATCGGAATGGGCTGGTGGCCAAGGTATTGCTCGGAGAGCGCATCCATCCCATGCCCGTTCAGCCCCGCATGCATGGCGTAAGACATCAGCATCGTGTCATCAAAAGGCGCAATGCGGATGCCGTGGCGGGCGAAAATCTTCCAGTCGTATTTCATGTTCTGGCCGATCTTCAGAACCGCCGGATCTTCCAGAACCGGTTTCAAGGCGGCCAGCGCCTGATCCAGCGACATTTGACCCTGAACAAGGGCGGTCGAGCCAAACAAATCGCCGCCCCCCTGTTTGTGGCCCAAGGGGATATAGGCGGCCTTGCCCGCATCGACGCAGAGCGAAATCCCCACCAGTTCGGCGCGCATTTCGTCAAGGCTGGTGGTTTCGGTATCCACCGCGACGTGACCCACGGCATTGATGCGGGTGATCCATCGGTCAAGGGCAGCCATGTCGCGGATACATTCGTAACCGGCATGGTCAAAGGGCAGACGGTCTGCCTGAGGGGCCGCGTCATGGGCGCCTTCGACATGCATGCCCTTGGCAGCATCAAGGTCCGGCGCCTCGATCTTCAGCCGTTCCGCCACCCGTTTCGTCAGGGTGCGAAACTCCATCTCGTTCAAGAAACCCATGATGGCATCAGGCTCTGGCGCTTTCAGTTCCAGCGTATCCAGCGCCAGATCCAAAGGCATATCGGCGTCAAGCTGCACAAGACGGCGCGAGATGCGGATCTGCTCGGCGTTTTCCACCAAAGCCTCGCGCCGTTTGGGTTGCTTGATCTCTCCGGCGCGGGCGAGAAGCGTATCGAGATCGCCATATTCCTGAATGAGCAAAGCGGCGGTTTTCAGCCCGATCCCCGGCGCGCCGGGCACGTTGTCGACCGAGTCGCCTGCGAGCGATTGCACATCCACCACGCGATTAGGGGCGACGCCGAATTTCTCGAACACCTCATCGAGCCCGATGCGCTTGTTCTTCATCGGGTCGAGCATATCGACGCCGTCGCCGACCAATTGCATCAGGTCCTTGTCGGAGGAGATGATCGTTACCGTCCCCCCCGCCTCGCGCGCGTGGCGGGCCAGGGTGGCGATGATGTCATCGGCCTCATAGCCGTCAACCTCGATGCAAGGCACGTTGAACGCGCGGGTGGCGGCCCGGGTAAAGGCGAATTGCGGGCGCAGGTCCTCAGGGAGTTCGGGGCGGTTGGCCTTGTAGGCGGGGTAGATGTCGTTGCGGAAGGTCTTGGAACCGGCGTCAAAGACCACCGCGATATGGGTGGGCGCCTCTTTGCGGGCACGGGTCAACTCGCCCCAAAGAAGGTTGCAAAACCCCGCGACGGCCCCCACCGGCATACCGTCGGATTTGCGCGTCAGCGGCGGCAGCGCGTGATAGGCGCGAAAGATGAAGGCCGATCCGTCGATCAGATGCAGGTGATTGCCCTTGCCGAATGCCATGATCCGCCCCCGTTGTTTTCAGATATCCGGCACAATAGGGCGTCGCCGCCCGGCCGGGTCCCCCAGCAAAAGGGTCAAGCCGCGCGATCAGTGGTCGTCGTGGGCATGATCGCGGTCGATCACAAAACGCTTGTCGCAATAGCCACATTCCACCCAGCCGGTCTCGGCCGGGATGGTCAGCCAGACGCGCGGATGGCCAAGCGCACCCTCACCCCCATCGCAGGCCACTTTCCAGGTGGTGACGGTCTGGGTCTCGGGGGCGGTGGTGGACATGTTGGGAACCTCTGATCTGGATTGGCCCCATTGTAACCGCGCCGCCGGGCTGGCGACAAGAGCGCAACCGGTGTTTCATCTTGGCCTAAATACCCCCGCCGGAGGCTCCTGCGGCCCATGCCGGATGCCTCCGGCGGGGGTATTTAGGCCAAGATGAACACCAAAGTGCAGATGCGGGCGATCAGGCGCCGATGGGTTGGGCGCGGGCCTTGAGGGCCTGAAGCCAGGCCAGCCCATGCACGGTGGCGCGCGCCGGGCGGTATTCGGCGGCGATCCAGCCGTCATAGCCCATGGCATCGACCTCGGTGCAAAGGGCGGTCAGATCAAAGCCGCCGCCGCCCGGTTCGTTGCGGGCGGGAAAGCCGGCGATCTGGATATGCGAGACCTGCGACTTGTGGCGGTCCCAGGCGGTCTGGGCCTGGCCTTCGATGCGCGCGGCGTGCCAGAGGTCGAATTGCAGGCCGACGCGCGGCAGGCCGAGATCATCAAGGATGCGCGCCGCCTGGTCGAAATCATTCAGGAAATAGCCGGGCATGTCATCGGGGTTCAGGGGTTCGATGACAAGGCGCTGGGCGGGGGCTTGGGCGGCGGCCCAGGCAAGGTTTTCGACAAAAACCTGTTCGGCCTGCGGTCCCTTGGCGACCCCTGCCATCACATGCAGTCGTGCCGCGCCCAGCCGGTTGGCCAGATCGGCCCCGCGCAGGAAGCTGTCGCGGAAGCGCCGCTCTTCGCCCGGCACGGCGGCAAAGCCGCGATCCCCGGCTAGCCAGTCGCCCGGCGGGGTATTGACGAGCGCGAGTGGCAGCCCGGCCAGTGTGGCCTGCCAATCGCCCACGGCGTGGTCATAGGGAAACAGCACTTCGACCCCGTCAAACCCCGCCTGTGCCGCCAGCCCCGGCCGATCCAGCATCGGCACTTCGGTAAAGAGCATGGTCAGGTTGGCGGCAAAACGGGGCATTCACTACAAATCCGCAGAAGGGATGACGGGAAAGAATCGACCTGAGGACCAGAGGCCAAACCAGCCCTGCCCGTCAACCGTTTCATGGCTTCCCAGATCAATCAGCCGGTAAAAGGACTTGCGGTCGATCCGGGCCCACAACCCGAGGCGGACATGGACGTAGGGCGATGGTTCGCCGGTGAGCGCGTCGCGGTCGACCCGAATCGGGTTGTCGGGGCCGGCCACCACCTCGTCCTCTGTGCGGGTGTGGAAGGTCAGCACCTGATCGGCGCCGCTGCCTGTGGCGTCGAAGTCGATGGCATGGAGCGGTGCATCTTCCACCACGATGCCGACCTTTTCCACGGGCGTCACGAGGTAATAATTGCCCTCTTCCAGTTTCAGGATCGACGAGAAGAGCTTGACCATCGGCGCGCGGCCGATCGGCGTGCCAAGGTAGAACCATGTCCCGTCACGGGCGATGCGCATGTCGATGTCGCCGCAGAAATCGGGGTTCCACAGATGGACCGGCGGCGGCCCTTTCCTGGCTGCGCCCGCGACCGCCGACATCAGCCCGTCGGCCGAGGGTTTCACGATCATTTGTGCATCTTCGGCTTTTGCCATTTGTGCCCGGCCCCATGTTTCGGTCATATGCACATATAAACCCTTGCGGAGGAATGTCATGGCCGAACCCCAAACTCAGGTTGTCGGGCTGGTTGCCGAGATCGAAGCCCTGGGCGAGCGGCTGGGGCAGGCGCGGGCCTCGGTCGCGCGGCGTTTCATCGGGCAAGAGCGGGTGGTGGATCAGGTGCTGGCCGCGATGCTGTGCGGGGGGCATGCGCTGTTGGTCGGGCTGCCGGGGTTGGGCAAGACCATGCTGGTCGATACGCTGTCAACCGTGATGGGGTTGAAGTCGAACCGCATCCAGTTTACCCCCGACCTGATGCCGGCGGATATCCTCGGCTCGGAAGTCTTGGAGACCGCTGCCGATGGCAGCCGCGCCTTCCGCTTTCTGGAAGGGCCGGTCTTTTGCCAGCTTTTGATGGCCGATGAGATCAACCGCGCCAGCCCGCGCACGCAATCGGCGCTGTTGCAGGCGATGCAGGAAAAGGAAGTGACCATCGCGGGCCAGCATCGCGCGCTCGGCCGCCCTTTCCATGTGCTGGCCACGCAAAACCCCATTGAGCAAGAGGGCACCTATCCCTTGCCCGAGGCGCAGTTGGACCGGTTCCTGTTGCAGGTGAATGTCGATTATCCGACCCGCGCGGCCGAGCGTGACATTCTTTTGGCCACCACCGGCGCAACCGAGGCTGCGGCCCATGCGGTGTTTGATGCTGAGGGCCTGTTGGCGGCGCAGTCGGTCTTGCGGCGGATGCCGGTGGGCGATGCGGTGGTAGAGGCCATTCTGGACCTGGTGCGCGCCTGCCGTCCCGGTGAGCCGGAGGGGGCCGATCTGGCGGGGTCCTTGGCCTGGGGGCCGGGGCCGCGCGCGGCGCAGGCGCTTATGCTGACCGTGCGGGCGCGGGCGTTTCTCGAGGGGCGGCTTGCGCCTTCGGTCGCCGATGTGGCGGCCATGGCGCGCCCGGTGCTGGAGCATCGCATGGCCCTGTCCTTTGCCGCGCGGGCGCGGGGGGAGACCTTGGTCGGGCTGATTGACCGCGTCACCGCGCGGACCCTTCGACTTGAGGCTGCCGCTTGACACTTGCCGCCGATCCCATTGCGCCCTTGCGCCGCGAGGCCGAGCTTCTGGGCCAGTCGCTGCCGGCCCTTTTGGCCGAGGCCGAGATGCTGGCCCAGACGGTGATGCTGGGCGAGCATGGCCGCAAGCGGGCCGGGCAGGGCGATGAGTTCTGGCAATATCGCCCGGCCCATGCCGGGGATTCGGCGCGGGCGATCGACTGGCGCCGTTCGGCGCGGGCCGATACGCCTTTCGTGCGCGAACGGGAATGGCAGGCGGCGCAATCGGTGACGCTCTGGGCCGATCCGTCGCGCAGCATGGGGTTTTCGGGCGATGCGGCGCGGCCGAGCAAGGGCGCGAGGGCGCGGGTGCTGGCGCTGGCTTTGGGGATATTGCTTTTGAAGGGGGGCGAGCGGGTGGGCCTTGCCGGTCAGCCGCCGCGCCCCGGCCGGGCGCAGATCGTCACGCTGGCCAATGGTCTGGTGGACAGTGCCGAGGATTACGGATTGCCCGATGCCTCGGGCCTTGTGGCCCATGGCCGTGCGGTGTTCCTGTCGGATTTTCTGGGGCCGCTGGAGGGGTTGGAAACCGCGCTGACCTTTGCCGCCGACCGCGGGGTGCGGGGGGTGCTGGTGCAAATCCTTGATCCGGCGGAAGAGGATTTTCCATTTTCGGGCCGCACGGTGTTTGAATCCATGGGCGGCAGTCTGAACCATGAGACGCAAAGCGCGGCGGGCTTGCGGGAGCGGTATCTGGTCCGGCTGGCCGAGCGGAAGGAGCGGTTGACCAGCCTTGCCCGGGCGGTGGGCTGGCATTACGCCTGCCATCACAGCGGCGATCTGGCGCACGGGGCGCTGTTGTGGGCCTATCAGGCGCTGGCGGGGGGCATGCGATGACTTTTGGCCCCCTTGCCTTTGCCGCGCCGGGCCTGTTGCTGGCGCTGATTGCGCTGCCGATCCTGTGGCTTTTGCTGCGCGCCATTCCGCCGGCCCCCATTCGCCGCCGCTTTCCGGCGGTGGCGCTGATGCTGGGGCTGGCCGATGACGAGCGGCAGGCGGACAAGACGCCGTGGTGGCTGCTTTTGTTGCGGATGCTGGCGGTGGCGGCGGCGATCATCGGCTTTGCCGGGCCGGTGTTGAACCCTGACGACCGTGAGCCCGGAAGCGGGCCGCTTCTGGTGCTGATGGATTGCAGTTGGGCTGGTGCGCGCGATTGGCCGCGTGCCCAGGCCCGCGCGGCGGCGGCCCTGGAAGAGGCGGCGCGGGCCGGGCGGCCTGCCGCTGTGGCGCGGCTGAGCGATGCGCCGCAGCCGGTGGTGTTTTCCAACCCGGCCGAGTGGCAGGGCCGTCTGGCGGCGATGCAGCCTGCGCCTTGGGCGCCGGACCTTGCCCCTTGGGTCTCGGTCTTGCCCGAGGGCGGGTTTGACACGCTGTGGCTGTCGGACGGGCTGGACCATCCGGGCCGCGCGGCGCTGGCGGCCGAGCTTGCCGCGCGGGGGCAGGTGACGGCGGCGCTGTCGCCGCGTCCGGCCTATGGCTTGCGCCCGGCCACGCTGGCCGAGGGCAAGATCACCCTGACCGCGCTGCGCCTGCCCGATGCCGCCGGGGCCGAGTTGGAGGTGACCGCCCATGGCCCCGACCCGGCCGGGATTGACCGCGAGTTGGCCCGTGCGCCCGTTGTCTTTGCCCCCGGCAGTGGCGAGGCGGTGGCCACGTTGGAGGTGCCGCCGGAACTGCGCAACCGGATCAACCGCTTTGCCCTTTTGGGCCAGCGCAGCGCCGGGGCGGTGAGCCTGACCGACGACAGTCTGAAGCGCCGCAAGGTGGCCGTGATCGACAACAGCGCCGACCGCGAGGGGTTGCAGCTGTTGTCGGCGGCGCATTACCTGCGGCAGGCCTTGGACCCGGTGGCTGAATTGGTGGATGGCAGTCTGACCGATGTGCTGCCGGCCAAGCCCGATGTCATCATCCTGGCCGATGTCGCCCGGCTGACCGAGACCGAGGCGGATGGGATTCTGGATTGGCTGGACGGTGGCGGGCTGTTGCTGCGTTTTGCCGGGCCGCGTCTGGCGGCCAGCGATCTGGCGCGCAGCGAGGAGGACCCGCTGATGCCGGTGCGGCTGCGCGAAGGGGGCCGGTCGGTGGGCGGCACGATGAGTTGGGGCGAGCCAAAGCCGCTTCAGCCCTTTGCCGAGGACAGCCCGTTTCACGGGCTGGCCATTCCGGCGGATGTGACGGTTTCGCAGCAGGTTCTGGCCCAGCCCGACCCCGAGCTTGGCGCGCGCACCATTGCCGCCTTGGCCGATGGCACGCCTTTGGTCACCCGCAAGACGGTGGGGGCGGGGCAGGTGGTGCTGGTCCATGTCACCGCCAATGCCGAATGGTCGACCCTGCCCTTGTCGGGGCTCTTCATGCAGATGCTGGAGCGGCTGGCAGTCTCGGCCCGGATCGGGGGCGGAAGCGAAGGGGCGGTTGAGGGATTGCTGTGGGTGCCCGAGCGGGTGATGGACGGCCATGGCGATCTGGTCGAGCCGGGTGATCTGGGCGAGGTGCAAGGCGATCTTCTGGCGCAGGCGCTGAAGGACGGTCCGCGCGGCGCGGCACCGCCGGGGCTTTACCGCCATGAAGAGCGGCTGGTGGCAGTGAACACGCTGACCGCGACGGCCAGGCTGAGCCCGGCGGTCTGGCCGGCGGGCACGGTGGTGGAGGGATTGGGCGCTACGCGGGCGCAGGTGCTGGGCGGCTGGCTTTTGGCCGCCGCGCTGGCGCTGTTGGCGGTGGATATTCTGGCATCGGCCCTTGTGTTGGGCCGGATGCCGCGTTGGTCGAAGGTAGCGGCTGTGGTTCTGATGGCGCTGGCGCTGCCGGTGCCGCAGGTTGGGGCGCAGACCGCGCCTACCCCCGACCCCGCCGGTGATGCGCGCGGGATCGAGGCGACGCGGGGCGTGGTGCTGGCCCATGTGCTGACCGGCAACCCGCAGGTGGACGAAACCGCCGCCGCCGGTCTGCGCGGCCTTGGCGATCAGCTGTGGCTGCGCACCTCTGTCGAGCCCGAGCCGCCGATGGGCGTTGATCTGGAAAATGACGAGCTGGCCTTTTTCCCCTTTCTTTACTGGCCGATCACCCCCGATCAGCTGATCCCGTCGCCCCGTGCCTATGCGAAACTGAACGCCTTCTTGCGCACGGGGGGCATGATCCTGTTTGACACCCGTGATGCCGATATCGCGGGTCTGGGCGGTGCGACGCCCGAGGCCGAGATGTTGCAGCTTCTGGCCTTGGGGTTGGATGTGCCGCCCTTGGACATTCTGCCCGAGGACCATGTGCTGACCCGCACCTTCTATCTGTTGCAAGATTTTCCCGGCCGCCACACCGGCCCCGATCTGTGGGTCGAAGCCCCGCCGCCTGATGCCGAAACCGCCGAGGGCATGCCGTTTCGCAACCTCAATGACGGGGTGACGCCGGTGATCATCGGCGGCAATGACTGGGCGGCGGCTTGGGCGGTGGATGGCGCGGGGGCGGCGCTGTATCCGGTTGGTCGCGGTCTCGCGGGCCAGGACCAACGTGAGCTGGCCTATCGCTTTGGCATCAACGTGGTGATGCATGTGCTGAACGGCAACTACAAATCGGATCAGGTTCATGTGCCGGCCCTTCTGGAAAGGTTGGGCGAATGAGCCGGACGGTGATCTTTGACCCGCTGATCCCGCTGCCCCTGATCTGGGGATTGGGCGCGCTGGCGCTGGTCTTGCTGGCCTTTGCCATCTGGCGGGGCCTGCGTGGCTGGCCCCTGCGCGGGCTTGCCATGCTGGCGCTGGGGCTGGCCCTGGTGAACCCCTCGTTGCAAGAAGAAAACCGCAGGCCGCTGTCGGACATCATCCTCGCGGTGGTGGATGACAGCGCCAGCCAGCGCCTTGCCGACCGTCCGGCGCAGACCGAGGCGGCCTTGGCGCGGCTTGGCTCGGCGGTGGCGGCGCTGGAGAACACCGAGCTGAGGGTCATCCGCTTTGCCGATGGGGCCAAGGATGCGGGCAGTCTGGCGATGACCGCCCTAGCCGAGGCGATTGCCGCCGAGCCGCGCGCCCGCATCGCCGGGGCGGTGATCGTGACCGATGGGCAGGTGCATGACGCGGGCCTTGCCCCCAGCCTGCCTGCGCCCGTGCATGTGCTGCTGACGGGACGCGAGAGCGATTGGGACCGGCGTCTGGTGATTACCGACGCCCCGGCCTTTGCCATCATCGGCGAGGAATTCACGCTGAAGCTGCGGATCGAGGATCAGGGCGCGGCCCCGGCGCTGGGGCCTGAGGCCGAGATCAGCATTGCGGTGGATGCCCAAGACCCGGTGACCTTTTCGGTGCCGGTCAACACCGATCTGGAACTGCCAGTGACCTTGGCCCATGGCGGGCAGAATGTGCTGCATTTCTCGCTGGCTGCGGTTGAAGGCGAGTTGACCGACCGCAACAATGCCGCCGTGGTGCAGGTGAACGGGGTGCGCGACCGGCTGCGGGTGCTTTTGGTCTCGGGCGAGCCGCATGCGGGTGAACGGGTCTGGCGCAACCTGCTCAAATCCGATGCGGCGGTGGACTTGGTGCATTTCACCATCCTGCGGCCGCCGGAAAAGCAAGATGGCGTACCGGTGGACGAATTGGCGCTGATTGCCTTTCCGACGCGGAAATTGTTCGTTGAAAAGATTGATGAATTCGATCTGATCATCTTTGACCGTTATCGGATGCGGGGCATCTTGCCGATGGAATACATCGACAATGTGGTGGCCTATGTCCGGGGCGGTGGCACGGTTCTGGTGGCCGCTGGACCCGAGTTCGGCGCGGTGGACAGTCTGTGGCGGTCGCCCCTGTCGGAGATCCTGCCGGTGGCCCCGACAGCGCAGGTGATCGAAGAGCCCTTCCGCCCGGCGCTGACCGATCTGGGCCGCCGCCACCCGGTCACCGAGGGGCTGGAGCCGCTGGCCCCCGAGGGCGGCTGGGGCCGCTGGTTCCGGCTGGCCGAGGTTGAGCTGTTGCGCGGGCAGGTGGCGATGTCGGGGCCGGGGGATCGGCCGCTCTTGGTGCTGGACCGGGTGGAGGAGGGCCGGATCGCGGTGCTGGCCTCGGACCATGCCTGGCTTTGGGGACGGGGCTATGAGGGGGGCGGGCCGCAGTTGGAGCTGATGAAGCGGCTGGCGCATTGGATGCTGAAAGAGCCGGAGCTGGAGGAAGAGGCGTTGATGGCGGCGGCCAATGGCGAGGCGCTGACGCTGACGCGCCGGACGATCCGCGAAGAACCGCCGGGGGCGCTGAGCATTACCGCGCCGGATGGCAGCGTGACCGAACTGGTCATGCCGCAGCTGTCGCCGGGGCGGTTCCAGGCCGAGTGGCAGGCACCGATGGTGGGGCTTCACCGGCTGACGCAGGATGATCTGACGCGGGTGGTGGCTGTGGGCCCCGCCGCGCCGCGCGAGTTTGTCGAGACGCTGGCCTCGCCGGTTGCGTTGCAGCCGGTGGTCGACAGCGTGCAGGGCGGTATCGCGCGGCTGGAGGAGGGATTTCCGACCTTGCGCGCGGTGCGCGAGGGGCGACCGGCTGCCGGGCGTGGCTGGCTGGGCTATACCCCGCGCGGGGCCTATGTGACCGAGGATCTGCGGATCGCGCCCTTGGTGCCGGGCTGGCTGCTTTTGGTGCTGGCGGCAGGTCTGACCGTGGCGGCCTGGCTGGCCGAGGGGCGCAGGCGGGCGGCGGCTGAGGCTCGTTGAGCCGTGCGGGCACGCCTCGCCCGATGTGCCTGACGCGTGCCCGAAGGGATCAAGGAAGGCGGCGCAGCATGACTTGCCGTGAGGTGGAGCCGAAATCGCGGCGGATCAGGATGGCGGAGATCACCAGAGCCCCCACGGTCAGCCCCCAGGGGCCAAGAAGCCAGCCAAGCGCACCCAGCGCGAAGTAGATCGAGCGCAGGCCGCGGTGGAAGCTTTTGGCGCCGGTGATGTTGATGTCGGCGGCCTGGGTGGCGCGGTGATGGGCTTCGGGGTGATTGGGGTCATTCGGCACGGCGGCCATCAGGATGGAGCAATAGCCGAACAGCCGATGCGCCCAGATGAATTTCAACAGGGCATTGGCCAGAAAGGCCACCACCAAGGCCACGCGCAGTTGCAGCCCTGCCGGGTCGCTGGTGAGCGACAGATCGTGGGTCAGCGCGCCAAGCATCGCCGGATTGCCGATCAGCGCAATGCCGCCGCCGATGGCGATCATCGAGGCCGAGGCGAAAAAGGCGGTGCCCTGGCGCAGGCTGTCGATCATCGTGGCGTCGAAGATGCAGGGTTGGCGGGTGACGAATTCGGCCATCCAGTCATGCCGATAGCGCTCCATCAGCTTGGAGACCGAGACGCGCCAGGCGGGCGGGTTCTCGATCAGCCAGCCGACGCCGAGCCAGAGCGACAGGGTCAGCCCAAGGGCGGCAAGATCGGGCAGGGCGAAGGGGCCGGGGAAAAGCGCGTCGGTCATGGGCGAAGCCTAGGAAGTTTCGCGGCGCGGGGGAAGCCCGCTTTGCCCCACTTTACGTTGTCCTTGCGCCTTACTGCAAATTGGTTATATTTTCTTACCAATGCGGGATCAGGAGGCCATCATGGAGATGCCGGCACCCAAGCGTGCGATCATCGGTCGCAAACCGGCCATTGCAGCGGCGCTGCGCGAGGTTCTGCCGGCGGATGCCGTGATCGACGCGCCCGAGGAAACCCGCGCCTATGAATGCGATGCCTTGTCGGCCTATGCCTGCCAGCCGCTGGCCGTGACCTTGCCGCGCAGCACGGCCGAGGTGGCGGCGGTCCTCAAGGTCTGTCACGCGATGGGCGTGCCGGTGGTGCCGCGGGGGTCCGGCACATCGCTGGCCGGGGGGGCCTTGCCGACCGCCGATTGCGTGGTTCTGGGCATCGGCCGGATGAACCGGGTGTTGGAGACCGACTACGACAACCGCCTTATCCGCGTGGAAGCAGGGCGCACCAACCTGTCGGTGACGGGCGCGGTGGAAGCGGAGGGGTTCTTCTATGCGCCGGACCCGTCAAGCCAGCTGGCCTGTGCAATTGCCGGCAATGTGGCGATGAATTCGGGGGGCGCTCATTGCCTGAAATACGGGGTGACGACGAATAACCTTCTGGGCGTCACGCTGGTGCAGATGGATGGCACGGTGGTCGAGATCGGCGGGCCCTGGATGGAGGCGCCGGGGCTGGACCTTTTGGGGGTGATCTGTGGATCCGAGGGGCAGTTGGGCGTGGTGACCGAGGCCACCTTGCGCATCCTGCCCAAGCCCGAGGGGGCGCGGCCGGTGCTGGTGGGGTTTGACAGCAACGAGGTGGCCGGGGCCTGTGTGTCCGACATCATCAAGTCGGGCATCCTCCCGGTGGCCATCGAATTCATGGACCGCCCCTGCATCCGCGCGACCGAGGCCTTTGCCAAGGCCGGTTACCCCGATTGCGAGGCGCTGTTGATCATCGAGGTGGAAGGCAGCCCGGCAGAGATTGACGAGCAATTGGCCCGCATCAGGGCGATTGCCCTGTCGCACAACCCGGTTGAGTTCCGCGAGGCGGCGGATGAGGATCAGGCCAAGCGCATCTGGCTGGGCCGCAAGTCGGCCTTCGGCGCGATGGGGCAGATCAATGACTACATGTGTCTGGATGGCACGATCCCGGTCAGCGCGCTCCCTTATGTGCTGCGCCGGATTGGCGAGATGAGCGCAGAGTTCGGGCTGGACGTCGGCAATGTGTTTCACGCGGGCGATGGCAACATGCACCCCTTGATCCTTTACAATGCCAACACGCCCGGCGATCTGGAGCGCTGCGAGGCCTTTGGCGCCGAGATCTTGAAGCTCTGCGTCGAGGTGGGCGGGTGCCTGACCGGCGAGCATGGGGTGGGCATCGAAAAGCGCGACCTGATGACGGTGCAGTTTTCGCCCGAGGATCTGGAGGCGCAGATGCGGGTGAAGGATGTGTTCGATCCGAAGTGGCTGTTAAACCCGGCCAAGGTGTTTCCGTTGAGCGCCAGCGAGAGCCGCCGCGCGGGGTGAACCGCCCGGGGGCCAGCCCCCGGACCCCCGGGGTATTTGTGCCAAGATGAACGAGGCTGAGATGCGCCCTGTGAGCGAAGATGAGCTGAGCGAGATGCTCCGGGGCGCAGGCGGCGGGCCGTTCCGGCTGCGCGGCGGTGGCACGCGGGCGATCGGGCGCATGGCGGGGGAGGTGCTGGACTGTTCGGGCCTGGGCGGGGTGCGGCTTTATGAGCCGGGGGCGCTGACGCTGGTGGTGGGCGCGGGCACGGCGTTGGCCGAGGTTGAGGTGCTTTTGGCGGCGGAGCGCCAGCGGCTCGCCTTTGAGGTGCCGGACCTGCGCGGGCTTTTGGGCCGGGCGGGGGTCAGCACGATGGGCGGGGTGGTGGCCGCCAATGCCAGCGGGCCGCGCCGGGTGCAATCGGGGGCTTGTCGCGACAGTCTTTTGGGCGTGCGGTTTGTCGATGGCGCCGGGATGGCCATTCGCAATGGCGGGCGGGTGATGAAGAATGTCACCGGCTATGACCTGGTCAAGCTGATGGCGGGGAGCCGGGGGCGGCTGGGGGTGTTGACCGAGGTCTCGCTTCGGGTGCAGGCCATGCCCGAGGTGGAGGTGACGCTGGTTGGCGCGCGGGCCGCCGGGGCGGGGCTGGCGGCGCTGCGGGGCGCGCTTCAGTCGCCCTTTGACGTGTCGGGTGCGGCCTTTGACCGGGGGCGGGCCTTGATCCGGGTGGAGGGGATGGAAGGTTCGGTCCGCTATCGGGCACAGGAATTGCGCCGCCGACTGGGGGGCGACTGGGCGCTGTGCGAGGGTGCGGAGAGTGCCGCGATCTGGGCCGGGGTGCGGGATGTGGCAGCGCTGGTCGGCAGTCTGGGGTCGATCTGGCGGCTGGTGGTGACGCCGACGGCGGCCGAGGGGATTGTGGCGCGGCTGGGCGGCGGGACGGCCGTCATTGACTGGGGGGGTGGGCTTCTTTGGCTGGAGACGCCGCCGGGGCAGGCCGAGGCGGTGCGCGCGGCAGTTGCCGGGCAGGGCCATGCCACGCTGATGCGTCCGGCGCCCGGCGATGAGGACGTGCCCGCCCTGCCGCCCGAACCGCCGGGCCTCGTCGCTCTGTCCGATGCCTTGCGCGCGCGGTTTGATCCGCGCCAACTGTTTGCGGCCTGAAGGAGACAAAGATGCCCTCGATCCTGATCCTTGCCTTGCCGATCGTGATCTACCTGTCGCTGTGTCGCCTGCCGCGCGCGCCGGGCACGCTTTACACCATCGGGATCATGTTCCTTTTGGCGCAGGGCCTGATCTGGCTGGAGGTCTTTGGGGCGGGTGGCACGGCGATTGTCGGGTTTGTGCAGGTGGGCATCGTGATTGCCGGGCTGGTGCAGGGGCTGCGGCTGATGGTCTTGCCAGCCGAGGCGAGCCGTGGCCGCTATGTGGCGCTGGTCGTGGGTGGGGTTCTGATTGGCGCGGCGCTGGTCAGCCGCGCCCTGGGGGCATGAGGCGATGCAGACTCATTTCTCGCCCGCGCAACTGGCCGATCCGAAACTGGCTGAGGCCAACAAGATCTTGCGCGCCTGTGTGCATTGCGGGTTCTGCACGGCCACCTGCCCGACCTATCAGGTCTTGGGCGATGAGTTGGACAGCCCGCGGGGGCGGATATACCTCATCAAGGAGATGCTGGAATCGGGCCGCCCTGCCGATGCCCGTACGGTGAAGCATATTGACCGGTGCCTGTCCTGCCTTGCCTGCATGACCACCTGCCCGAGCGGGGTGCATTACATGCACCTGATTGACCAGGCGCGGGCCTATGTGGAAGCGACCTATCGCCGACCGTGGCATGACCGCGCCTTGCGCCGGGTTTTGGCGTGGGTGATCCCGCATCCCACGCGGTTCCGGCTTGCGCTTTTGGCGGCCAAGATCGGGCGGCCCTTTGCGGCCCTGATCCCCGATGCGCGGCTGCGGGCCATGTTAGCGATGGCGCCGAAAACCATCCCTCCGGTCAGCCGGAATGACGATCCGCAGACCTTTCCGGCCCAAGGCGAGACCCGGATGCGGGTGGCCCTGATGACGGGCTGCGCGCAAAAGGCGCTGAACACTGACATCAACGATGCGACGATCCGGCTTTTGCGGCGGCTGGGCTGCGAGGTGGTGGTGCCGCGCGGGATGGGCTGTTGCGGGGCCTTGACGCATCACATGGGGCGGGAGGGGGAGGCCCATGGCTCGGCCCGCGCCAATGTGGCGGCTTTCATGGCGGAAAAGGCGGCGGGGGGGTTGGATGCGATTGTCATCAACACCAGCGGCTGTGGCACGACGGTGAAGGATTACGGCCATATGCTGGGCGGCGAGGATGCGGCAACGGTGGCAGGGCTTGCCGTGGATGTGAGCGAGCTTCTGGGGAAGATCGGCCTGCCCGAAGGCGCGGCCAAGAGGCTGCGGGTGGCCTATCATGCGGCCTGTTCTTTGCAGCATGGCCAGCAGGTGAAAACCGCGCCGAAGGATTTGCTGAAACGGGTGGGGTTTGAGGTGGTGGAGCCTGCCGACAGCCATCTGTGCTGTGGCTCGGCCGGGACCTATAACCTGTTGCAGCCCGAGATCAGCGCGCAGTTGAAAGCGCGCAAGGTTGAAACGCTGGAGGCCAAGCGCCCGGATGTGATTGCGGCGGGCAATATCGGCTGCATGATGCAGATCGGGTCGGGCACCGGGGTGCCGGTGGTGCATACGGTGGAGCTGTTGGACTGGGCCACAGGCGGGCCGAAGCCGTGTGCCTTGGCAGGGTGAAACCCCACCCTACGGCTTGGGTTTGTCGTCCCAGTCTTTCGTCAGGATGCGGTTGGCGTCGCCCGTCGGGTCGTCGAACTGTTTGGTTTTCAGCGCCCAGAAGACGGCCACGAGCCCAATGCCGCCAAGCGCTGTCAGCCGCTAATTACCTGGCTGCACCGAAGGAGCGGCGTTTAAAGTGGGAACTGCCACCAACGCGGAACGTCAACATAGTTGTTGTACCGCGTCTCCACAGCACCCTTTCGTTTGGCTTCGAGTAGCGTTCTTGGGCCGCCAAAATACCATTTCATGCCAACCCTCAGTTGATCATCCGGCTCTCTATACGAATCCGAATAGTTCGAATGAAAGTAAGCTGCGGTTACCGATGCATCTATGCCAGACACATTCTTAATGAAGTATTCGCCAGTAATGCCAATAATGTTCTCGTACCAATCCGAGATCAAATCATGCTGAGAAGTTTGATGAGCGGCACTCACTCTCACTGCAGCGTCATCAGTGGCCTGCCCCCTGAAAAGTGGTCCTCCCTGAGGTATGGTTTTTGAGCCATTTGGAGGATGAAGGAATGCCCCAGAAGAAGCACAAGCCGGAGGAGAT
>Ga0194133_10002347_pt1 | contig 29537 bp, 14 predicted proteins | sample TA2KigOf40mmetaG_FD_155448 | JGI IMG/M metagenome (GOLD analysis project Ga0194133, IMG submission 155448) | Freshwater microbial communities from Lake Tanganyika, Tanzania - TA2015055 Kigoma Offshore 40m | ecosystem: Environmental > Aquatic > Freshwater > Lake | place: Tanzania: Lake... | reverse complement strand
TTTTCCAGAAAGGAATGAAAGTTTGTTGCAACTTTTGGCTTTGTTTAGCAGGCAGTGCACGCATGATTGGATAAACAGAGGACGTCCTGATAATTAAACAAGCCATTTAAGACTCTTGTAGCTATGTTGCTGTTGTTTACTTAGAAAATGTTGACAAATATTCATATCTTAATGATTCTCAACCAGTTTTATTTGGATTAAAGTTTGTGTGAAAAACGATTGTCTCCTCTGATTTTGATGCTTGGTATGCACAAAAAGACTTTGATGGAGAAATTTTAGAGGTCACAAAAAATTCATTTCGTACCGAGGATGGTTTTTTCCTACTTTGGCACAAAAAGGGGTCACAATTTGTTGAGAATGAGTTTGGCAAAAAAATTTACATAAAAATTTGAACTGGTGCTCCGCGTTGGTCTAGATGAAAATTGTGCAACTGGAAGAAAAAAATAAGTTGTTGCAAGTTTTATTATTATCTGCAAAGGACTTTATTCCAGAGAGACAATCTTGATTTGTCAAGTGTTTCAACTTGAAAAGAATACTGATGAGCTTATTAGCCAATCAACACAACCTTGACCACATAGAAGTTGTAAAATAAAAGAAATTCGATTGTTTCAGTTTCCAGCAACGTGAAAGAACTCAAATTCAACATGTTTTACTAAATGATATTGTGGGGATGTACTTAATATAACCATCTTTTTTTAGTCCTAAAAATTAAGCAAGATGATTATATCAATCATGCATCAGTTAATATTTTTAAATTCATAATTTTTTATACTACCATTAAGCTGATTTTTAAGGAAATGTTTATGCAAATGGAGTAGCAGTAATTTTGTTATTTGTACTTGGTTGAAAGTAACAATCATTGAATCCATAGCTAAATGGTAAAATACTAATAAATAAAAAATCAATTGGAAAATTTAAAATGATTATAGTGAATTTGAAGTTGATAATTCTTTGCTTTATAGAAAACCCTGCTTAAGAATCTTCAACGTGTTTAAAATCACTATGTTTATTAAGTGCTGCAGAACATAAAATTGATTGAAGAATGAATTTTTGAATCTCATTTCAGGACTAAAACTACGTATGCGTGACCACTTTAGGTCTCAGAAAATGGCATTATGGTTGAACTTAGTGCCAGATCTGCAATCTGCTGCTGCTGCTTCGTACAGGAAAAATAGTGTAAAAAAAGAACTGCTGCAAGGGCATATTTCAGGTATTGACTTGTGAACTTATCAAATACATATTGCAAGATCTGAAAATCTGTGATAATTTAAGGTGATGGTTCGGACCTCCACGACTACAGACTTTACAATGAGCTTCTCCCATTTGTTCCCAAACTTAAAAATGTTGAAGTGGGCAGTGAAGAGACAACACCTGCTTCTAGCGAAGTACTTGATCATGGCAGATCCAACAGAACAGGACCAGGCCATGATAATGGCAAAATCAATTATGATGCAGCAGTTCGTACTAGTCTAGATGGAAAAAATGATACACAGTCTGTGCTGAAAGACTCCCAGGATTCTTTCTCTAACTATTCTACTGCTTTGAGTGTTACAATAGCCATTGGGTGTTCATTGCTTGTACTCAATGTGTTGATCTTCACTGCAGTTTATTATCAAAGGGACAGGAACAGGGAAAGAGGAAGCAAACTTGATAATAGTTTGGCTCTTGCTTCTAAACAACACCAACATGGAAGAGAGGCTCAAAGACAAAGAATGACAAGGTGATTTTGATACTTTGTTGGAATCATTTGAGAATTTTAAAAGGTCTAATTCCTAAAACACACTTCTGGGTCAAATCTGCACATCCTTACTGAATCATTTTAAGTTTTAGAATAAATGATAATTAGATGTTGCAAAGAATGAGCCCACAATCACTTGAGTTATTTATAGTTTTTTGGGGAATAACATAAGAACATATTTTCTCACCTAAAAATTGGTTTGGTTTAATGCTAACTCATTAATGCTCGTCTCTGAAATGAAGTTTTAAATTTCAGTATATCACAATATATTGAAAGAAGGCCATCTGATCCCAATTGCCTTCAACAAGCTGGTTCCCCAACATTTGAAACACCACTAGATAAGAATGTTATGGTTGGAGCAGGTAAATCTAGAGCTTTTCCTCCCAAATCTTAGAGGTTGAGATCACCAATCATTGAATCAATCTTATTTTAGGTCGCCGTTCTTTGCCTGAAATGCAGGGAGGCTCTGTTCTTGGTCCATCACTTTTGGGAGGATCTTCCTCCACCACAATAAGCATTTCAGGCTCAACCATGATCCCTAGAAAGTCTGCTTTGAAGCAAAGTTCTGGTTCACATAAAGTTTGCACAAATGGACCCTCGACATTCAGATCTTTGGGTCAACAAGGCCCCTCCACAGCTCAACCTCATCTTCCACCTCCAGAATTTGCTGACTTGCCGTCACCCTCTGAGTCAAGACCCTCTCAACCTGCCTTAGAGTTCATTTCCACCTCTGGTGAGCTGCTCATCTCAATGATTTCAGATTCCTTTGTCCAATTAAAACTAAAATTCTGTACATCTTTTAGACCATCAACCATTGCTAATGACTAACAGCTCCTCGTCATTCAGGAGTTTGCCTCGTCGGTCAGCAACACCCACACTTTCCAATCCAACACTAGCTGGCCTTGTTCCACTATCCAACCTGCAGTCTTCAAAAGGTGGACATCAAACTTTGCCACTCAAAAGTAACCTGAAAAAAAGTGGTATCACAGGCGGAAATCAAAAGCTACAATGGCATGATCCGAATGATCAAGAAGGATTGAACATTTCTAGGGGAAGTCCAGAAGAACTTCGTGTCTAATATATCTATTATAGAGTCAAAACTCAAAAACTAAAAATATTTTTTCAATCAATAAAACTTTAAAAGATCCCCTGTAGGACCCACTTTTAATTTCTCTTACTCAGAATGATCAAAAAGGTCCTTCTACTTCATTTTTTCATTCATTCACAAGGGTGATGAAAAGATTTTTCAAAAGTGTAAATGATGAATTATTAATTGCCAAATCATATATGCCTACAAAATATTTATTTAAAGCCTCAAAAAGCAATCAAAATGCTTTTATCAAACCATATTTAGACAAAGATATATTTGAAAACCATTAGAGAAGATATCAAATAAGTTAAAATTTGAAAAAAACTTTATTCATTTTCTCAAAAATGATTTTTATTTTTTGAATGGTGCTTTACACAACAGTACTTATAAAAAGCTTAAACAGAGAAAAAACCAAAATTTGGACAATATTTTCCCTTATTTTAAAATTATCTAGCAACAAACATCCCTTTTGGAAAAAGTAAAGAGGTAATTCTATACAATAACCTTAACAATTTTTGATTCTTTATAATAAATCTATTCGTACTACAGAGAATTTTTCAACAGAAGTGTTTTGATAAATAAAACTTACAATAATAGGTACTTCTTTTTTTTGGAAAATCTTCATAGTAAAAGTTGTGACCAATCAGAGCAAGGTGTAAAGATGTGCATTGAGGCTCCAACCACATCAACAGGTTTGGGCCAGTGGTGACAAAGCAGACAGGCTTGGATGATAAAAATTTGTTTATTATAGTGATGGGTCTGGGTCCAGAAATAAATAATTAGGCAAGACCAGTGTCAATACAGATTGAATTTTCTAATGCATTCAGGCCCAAATTACAACAGGTTTGGGCCGGTTGGCCTGTCAAGGCTGACAGAACAACAGCAACAACCTTGGCTGATAGGCAAAACCTAAGTTAATACAGATTGAATTTTCTGAGAGAAAAGTTCAAAAGTTTGATCCAATTGCATACCCAATAAAAAGGAATGCTTGTGAATGTATAGATTTATTATCAATCTAAAGAGATTTGTCAGCAGCCTCCACCAAAAGCCTGACTTTGAGCTCAAGCTCAATAAGGTCCAAATGAAAAATGTCTTCACAGAGGTCATCTAATAGCCAAATTGTTGTGCTGAGAGGCAAACATACATCTTTATCTCTGAGATAAGCAGTAGATATGTAATAAGAAAATTTGTATTTAGGTTAAGGTCACTTGTCCTTTCAAACTGTTTCATCTTCAAAATAACCAGTTATAGTAACTCACAGAGATGGGCCTTGACCCAGCCCGAGCATACTTCTGACCCACAGTAAATAACAGTCCGACCTGGCTTTGACATGGGTATTTTTTAACCATACCGGATGAGATTTTTTTGACCTGAAGGTAAAAAATTGAAAAATTTGTGATTTTTAGGGGAAATTTTCCTGACCCAAACAGTGGCTGACCAGACCAGACCCGAGCAGCAAAAGGATGACCCTACCCAATCTGGGTCAAAAATATTTGACCCAGTAGTGTGAGTGTCTCACTCATTTTATGTCTTTTCAATGTGTCATTTCATTACTTGGTTTACAAAAAATAGCATTCAGCTTTTCTATCATGGGAAAAACAATATTGAATAAAGTTTATAAATTTTATATTCTTTTCAGGTTAAAGCCAAGTTTACTTTAATGCTTCATGTTATCTGGGCGGAATTCATTATGAGATGAGTGGACTGTGTTTATTTTTCAGACAATTCAGTTCGTTTGGAGGTTCAAAAAAAGATTGTCAACTCAAAAGTGCATCAATCCTTTGAGGCCATACTATTGACCAATAACTGATGCACAAAAGGCCCTATTTCTTTTTTGCCTCAAGGCCAAGAAGGATTTCTTTTTCTTTTCATCCTACAAAACTTTGACTTTTTCATCAATACATCGATTTGAAATTGATTATTTGGCATTAGTTGAAGGGCTCTTTCCATTCTTTGAACCAAAAGAGAGGTTGTCGATCTTATTTTGTATAATCATAGAATTTTTTCACCATTTTACAGCTTATCCTTCAACAAAAAGGAATTTTTACACAGTAAGAGGTTTGGTGAATTGAAATTTCATTTATTTATGTAGATGGCACAAACAACGCAAAAATACCGACACATGAAACATTCTTTCAGTATAAAGCCTTTCTCCCAAAATCCATTAAACTGTCCTATAATCTTTAACTCACAGATCTCCCACTACAACAGGTGCCGACAAAGGCAACCAGCAATCAAGTAAAATAGGCTAAGCTTTTTCCTTTCTCGCAATCATCTTCTTGAAGCTTACGCTTAAGCAATCATTCTCTTAACCGTTTTTGGCAAAAGCCTATGTTCAAAAGCAACCATCTTCTCAACCCTTTTTTCTCATTAACCAGCAAGCAGACTGCCTGAATACCTAGAGTATAAAAGAGAGCATTCTCCTATACTGATTATGGGAGTTTCTCGCCAAAGTATCAACACCTTTACCATGTGTTGACTGTTTGACTGCTTTTCCATATTCTGTTGTCTGTTCACCTGTTGTTTTTAATTCACCATCACTGTCAAAGTAAGGTTATAATAAAGCATTTTTATTTTATACCTTTGTTCCTATTCAACGGGTGGAATAAAAGGCTCAGAATACAGCCAGACGTTTCTAATCTCAGGGTGAGAGATACTTCTCATGAAAACGTCTCTACATTTATTAGAAGGCAATCAACATAAAAGGCAAGAAAACACCTTCAGAAGGGGTCCTCATAGCTGAATGGTCAAGACAAGTAGAGGAGAACTGGTAGGTTCAGGGTTCAATACTAGGTCTGTGCAAACCTTTGACCACCGGGCTGGACTTCAAAGGTCATTTTTATCTTTTTAAGTACGCTTTCCAAATTTTTTTTAAAGGCAGACTTTGGTGTGAATCATTTATAATTTTTTGGCAACCCTCGGTCAAAGGTTGCCTGGATTCGCCGGGGTTTAAGCCCCGGACCCTCAGATTCCCAGCCTAATGATGCCATGACAAGTTGGTCAAGCTGAAAAAATAAAAATCATGAGTTTTTCCCAAAGACAGCTTTCCAAAGTTTGTTAAAAAGAAAGAAATAGAGGTCATGGTTTTTAGGGTTGAAGCTGACCCTGACCTCAATTTTGTGAAAAATCGAAATTTGGGAGTTTTTGAAATTCGAGAAGTCTGATATGGTCCAACTCACTTTTCATCAAATTCTTATCATTTTCTACAATTTTGAAATTCACTTATGCAGAGGTTCGATTCATATTTAAACACATAGCCGGATTGTTTTTTAGCATTTTCATTCGTTTCTGACATTTTATCTTTAAAGTTTTTATTATGTTCACCTGTGACCTTAACGTAGATGTCAGCTGGAAAATGATAAAACTTTCACTTTACATCTTATTTTTTCTAAGCTATTTAGTTTCCTTTACATCATTTTAAGCGAAATGCGTTTTGTTTTTGCTAAAAAAAGGAGTTTACAAAAAAAGTCAAAGATTTCATCTCTTATATTTGTATATGAAAGATTTTATGAGCTTTGAGGTAATTTATGTTTGTAAAACTTTTAATAACAAATAATCGAACTATTCAAAAATCATAATTTACAAAAATATTTTTCATCATTACAATTTTGTTTGATTTGAACAGAAAAAGAACACATTTATAAACACTCAACAATGAATCATTTATATTTTATCTTTCAATTTTTGTTCTTCAAAAGAGTTAGAACAGACATTTCTTGACATTCAGGCACAGAAAATCCAACTTTGAAGATGGTCAGGCAATGTTTGGAATGGCTTGACACAACTTATGACCAACATATCTTTTTGATAATTTATTTTAGTAAAGTCAACACCAATAGGTGTTAGAATAATTAGTTCCAAATAAAAGCAGTCAATCAATCAATCAATATACAGAGTTTGAGAGAACTGAGAGGAAATACCATCATGGAGCAAACCATTATGGGGTCGTCGTTATGACAACTGGCTGAGGATAGAGAGAATGGGGTTCAAACCCCAGCCTGACCAGATTTTTGACCCCTGGATTTGCCTTAAAATGATTATCTAACATAATGGTTACCTAGTCTGTGCAGATCACACGAACAAAAAACCTGATTTAATTATCAAAAACACAAAATAATTACATTAGAATATACCATATTCATAAAATTAGATAATGAACAGTTCAGGTGACTGTAAGACACAATAACAGAGTGGGGAATTGTTGTAAAGTCTAATACTTCATAATCAGGAGAATCCATTCCTCAAACTACTTTAAGAAGTCATGCAATCAATCGATCAATGTTGAGTGTAAAAAATTGTCCTTGCAGCAAAGAATCTCCCATTTGTATTTATACTTATTTAAGACTCATACATTTCAGAATATAAATTTGTAACTTTTTAAGAGTCTGAATGATTTCATTTTTGCTCAACATTGATTAGTCGCATGAGGACTTGAGGAGGTTTACTGACCAACCTTCAAGGAGTGAAAAACTGAGATTTTTCAGTTGGAGAGTTACCTCACCCAATGGAAAAACAATCAGCTAGTAAAGGGCTACATTATAAAAAATGAAATTGGAATAGTCAATAGTGTCTGATAAATCATACAGGATTTTGCAGCATTTTCGATATAATAAAGTTGTTCCAAGTTTCATTCCTCGACATCAGGCTGTCATTCTGTAAAAGATGTACCTTAATTAAGTTTCAGTCTTTCTCTTAACTTTTTATTTAATCATGACCAAAAGTTTTTATTAGATTCCAGAATAAGTGAGTTTGAGTGTCCAGAGCTTAAATGAAAAATCAAAAGGTCTTGGTTGAAATTTATTACCATCTTAATACTGGAACAATAAAAGAATTGAGATTTCAACTTTTTTGGCAAATTAGGAAGGTGAAAGAAGAAAAGTTACTCTTCAAAGAAAAAATAATTCGCAAGTTTTCTTTAATTATCGCGAAACCTACCAAATGTTGAAAGCACTGCTTATTAATTCCAAATTTGTCATTTAATCAAACATTATATGTTTAGAATCAAGAATAAGGTTTTTTTATGATTTCAAAAGACTTTTTTTGTAAACTTTAATGAATAATGGTTGAGAAACAAGAAAGATAGAGCAGCTGAAGAATCAAATTAACTTGCAAAGATAGCTCAATAATTAATCAATCACCCATCCTAATTTCTGCTACAATAAAAAATTGATTATATATACTATTTAGATTGATTTTTATCTTCACTTATATTTACAGCTCTGTGAAATGTGTGTTTCAAAATCAAAATTTTCAAGTCGAGAAACTGATTTGATTTTGAAACTCAGCTTTTTTTATCCTTTTGCACTGACATTAACGTCCATAACAAATTTTGTTACACCGTTGCATTTCCATCTTCCACTCAAATCGACATATGTTACGAGCAAAAAACCAAATCCACAAATCTGTTTCCGTTGGAAAACAGTCACTGTCACTTTTTATGGAAAAGAGAACCATTTGGTGTTGTATATGCTTGATGTGTTAATACAGTTAGAAAGAAGACATTTTATCAGCTTGGAATTTAATGTAACCTCTGAAAATTTAATATTCTAAATGTACTTATAGTCATTGAACCAGGGGATAAAATTGTCATTATATTTATTTGATATGATCTAAGATTTTACATCACCGGAACCAGATGTAAAAGTGATTTTCCATGATGACTTATTCAAAAAGACCATAAATCTGTTTGCTTTAGCTGCTTGAACTTTTTCTAAAGAAACAGATATTCTTTACATCCCAGATATACTTCAGATGATGCCCAAAGATTCGAATTTTGATATTGCTATTGCAGTGCCACAGTTTCATTTCTTGAAATAAAATAAATGATTTTCAAAAATAAGATGACAAGGAGTTAAAGTAAATATATATAGGCTTGAAAAGGAAGGAAGTAGTTGTGATAATCTAATGGGTTTTGCAACTGGATGAGATTTGAGAAATTGGGGTTTGTTCCCCAGCCCTTGGACAGCCACAATTAGTCATGATTTTTCAGTTATTGGCTAGAGACTTGAGAAATTTCAACTTTGCCCTTGAAAATTAAATGTTAAAATAATAAAATCATAAAAATCAAACTAATAACTGATGATTGATGAATTACCACATCTCGATGTTTTAAAGTGAGAGCACCTTTCTGATTTTTTATTACATTATAGTAATGGCCAGGACACCTTTTTAGGTCTATTACATAGGCCATACCTTTTTTGGCTGAGATTTCTAGGGCTTTTTGTGAAAGCTTGGTGCTCTGAATTGAAACCATCTAAATCACAAAAACAAACCCTTTAGTGGGGTCATTACAGCTCATAGATATGACAACTGCCTGAGGACTGGGAGACTGAGGCTCAATCCCCAGGATTTGTCTTAAAAATAATCATCTACCGTGATTTATTATTGAAAAACACAAAATAATTACATCAGAAAATACCATTCACAAATTTTAATAATGGATAGTTCAGGTGACTGTAAGGTGCAATAATGGTGTAAGGAATTGTTGTAAAGTTTAACACTTTCTGTATCAGAAAAATCAGCTCCTCAGACTAGACTTCAATGGCAGGACTCTTATAAATGTGTTAATTGGGCATTAACATTGGATGAGTCTATTTAGACTCAAGCAATGTTGATGCTGGGTCAACACCTTTGAATGGGTCCTGAAGTAGCCACTTAATCATGTCCATAGCCACTGCAGATTTCTATTACCCTGACTGAGAGAGCCTTGTTGATTTTTTTGCACATCCAGGGTAGAAAAAATATAGGCATGGCTGAGGATTGAATCCACAACCTCAGATCCTGGTTCCTCAGTCAGGTGCTTGTGACCACTAAGTCGTTCAATCCCTCTGAACCAAACTTTATTCTCAGTTGTGTATTATAATTACTAGACAACTGCAATCTAACAAAGTATTTTCAAAACACCTCCCCATTAGATTTGCAGTTACAAAGTTTGTGTTATAAGATTCTTCTATTTGCCTGCTTATCTTTTTTGTAATAAAGTGTTGATATCATAATTTTTTTGAAATGTTGTATCATCCTTCAACTTTGGAGAAAATCTTGCAAATGCAATCTTTTGACAAGATACCACATTATTTTAACTTCACTAAGATGAGACTTTTGTTTGTATGAGTCTAACTTCCTCTGTTGCTAGATGCAATTTCTTCAACTGCGATCAAAATAATAATGAATGTGGGTTAACAAGGAACCGCTGGAAAACTTTTTTTTTCAATTAATATTGTTTAGAAATCAGCGTTTGACACTTCCCATCCCTTTTAGCAGTAAGTGACCTGTCATAAGGTTAACGTGGGAATCCTGTCCAGGTGCGTTCAAAAGACAGATAAAGTTGAAGCAGCGGCGTTAGTTGGAAACAAAAATTTACCTTTCAAGGTAAAATAAAGGAGGAAGAAGACGTCTGGAGAAAACACAAAAAAGAAATGGAACAAATGCTTTTTCACATTTGACAAGATGTTTTTTCGTTAAAGTAGAGTGAAAAAAGGTTGAAAGTTGTCAAAAGTCTCTATTGCTCAATTAAGAAACAAAGGTAAATATATAGACAGACAATAAGAGGTAATTAAAAGATGAAAACAGTCTTTAAACCTGAAGATTTTTACCCCTTAAAGTTTTAATTTCAAAAAGCCAAAATACATACACATCTGAGGAATGCTCACTGGTTAAAAAGAGCCCTAATTGGTGTTTATAGTTATTAGGGCAAAAAAAGCATCAAATATTGGCAACAAAAAATGCCTCAACATTACAATTAGAATTAGTTGGCCAATGAATGGTTACATTCAGTGACTGCTCTTTTACAACATGATTGACACATTTCGGATAAATTTAAGCGTATGCAAATGAGCAAAAAATTATAACTCAAATTGGCTCAACTCAAAGAAATGGATTCACAAACTTAATTATGAAGTGATTGTTAACTTTTTTTTGCAGTAATAAAAAGATAACAATTATTCCTGATGTTTTGAAAGAGCTATACCTACTGTATAAATAATCAAACTGTCTTTCAAAACTAAATCTGAATAAATAGTTGAGGTATCTAAAGATCCAAAGAATGGATTGTAGCATGTTTGTCAATCAAAATTCAGTTTTTAACATGTTCCAAGCATTTCAAATAAGGTTATTTGCCATTCATTACACTCTATATCTTTCAAAATAATCAATTTCATTGGTTTGTTTCTTTTACTGATGTGTATATTTCCCCTGCAAATTAAGTTTCCTGATAAAATGTTTGCTTCTAATGCTTATACAAGTATTCAGCAAAATTTTAACATGTTCTGCATCATTTTTTACAATTTTACACCTTTTCAGCAAGAATTTTTTATTTCTGTCACCCAAAAAAACAGCAAAACTTGGGTTTGAAATTGAAACTCTATCAAATCCAGAAGCTATTGATGAATATAACTTTTTCTGCAAGACCCATTGACAGTTTTTTTTGCCCTCCCTCCCATATATATAAATGTGTGTCTATTTTTTGCACCTCAATAAAATTTCATATAGTTATTGACAATTTGAAGTGTCATCCAGAATTGATTTATTTGAAATCGAGTTACCTAAACTTAAACTACAAAAGCGAAATCAAACCATTTTCCACTCACAAATTATACATCAACAATACTTCAATCAACTTATTGACAAAGAAATGATTTATTGCAATTCAATCTGAGTACAAAGTGGCAATCAAAAAGAATTGAACTGACAATTTGGTTTGGTCTTCACATTTTTGCATTTGAAATAACACACTTTTGATCTTTAAATCCTCAGGGATACATTTTCCAACTTGTGTTCTGATTAAATCTATTGTTCTCCCAAAAATTAGCATGTGTGGTTGAAGTCAAGTGTTGCCATAAAACAGGGAAAAATTGTTTGGATTTCATTTATTTGAAAATCTCGAGTCAATTATTTTTTTCATCACTTTCAATCCCATTGAAAATCCACTTCTAAATCTTTTTTATCAAATAAAATATTGATCACTTTTTTCCATTCAGGATGGAAAAAAATCAGTTTGTAGATTTAATAATTGATAAAATGGATTAAACTTTGCTTTTATATAGCCCAAATTTGATATTTTTAGATATAAAAATGGTAAAAAATTAATGCTTTATTTGCAGGATGAGCTTTTAAATCTTCCAGCCTCTCAATGACGTTAAGTTTAACGAACTTGTGTTCAAACAAAGCATGATGGAATCTCTAGGGACTCGTTGGTGAAATCTCGGTTGGAGTCAAGTTGATGTTGAAATAGACCAGTGATTGTTGTAAAATACATACACGAGAAGAATGGGATTTAATTTTTGCATCAGTTATATCTTTATCGACCACAAAAAAGTGTGTATCACTATAACAATCCAAACCAAAGCTATTTCAGATTTTCCAAACAATAAAGTTGTCTAGGTTTATTAAACAGGATATAAGGAATAAATAGACATAAGAAGATTTAAGTTTGAAATTTATCATCCGTTTAACATGCTCATCTTGTTCATTGTGAAATCTGAGAAAGTTTGAGGACAGGAAGCTGATTTGTCAGTCCCACTTCCGTTTGAAAAAAGTTTCTTGATATTGATACCAATTTGATTTGACCGGTTTGATTGAAACACTAATTAAAGGTTGGTTTTCTGCTACAATATATAAACATTATAGTTTAATGGAGCCAAAATAATTTAGTTTTTTATTTGGCTGTGAGTTTGTTCTCAATAAAGGATTTGGATGTAAGTGGAAAATGGTTTTTTTGTGAAAAGGAGAAACCTTATCCTTCCTTCTAAAATTTCTACCCTGTGGATTGTCATTCATTTGTCAATTCTTAAGCTAGTGATTTACAACTTAGGAATGGCCGGGTGAAAAAGGAATCAATAGTGGCTTAGAACTTCTGTTTCAATTCATTCACCTAGAAAAAAGCTGAAAGTGCAATATGCTAAAAATTTCTTTCTTCAAAAGTTCAAATCTTATCAGAGAATGTTTTGCCATTTCATCTTCTTTCCAAACATTTGTTTGACATCATTAACCTCTTTCACCCTTTTTGCACTGATCTTCTACAAATACTAATGATCAAGTGATTTCTAACAACTTAAACTTAATTGAAATAACTTCCTTTCAAAAAATATCATTCTTTCAATTAATTGTCAACTCCTCTCTCTTATAGTCTAATAATTATTTTCACTTCAAAAGTAAATTTCAACACTATATGAAGGACAATCATCAGGAATTAGTAACAGTCTTTTCAACATGAAAAAGATCTCATTTTAAAAGTGTTTGAATCAATTTTATCTTTAAAATTCTACTGTCTAAAAACGAACCTTATCTTTGTGCAAACCATTAAGGACAATCACAAAGTCATTTGTACAATTTAATGTTTCTGCAATCCGTTCATGGCATTGATTGTTACAAAAGATAATGACTTTACACTTCCGATTATTACCAAAAGCAAGCAAAAATGAATCAAAAAAAGCTCAAAAAGTTTCCTTTCATAGCTAAAAATTTGATGAAAAATAAAATCATTCTTGTCAATTATAATGCCAACAAAATTATCATCTCTTTCACACAAGTTTCCCAAATCACTTATGCATGTTTGTCCAATGAACATCGTTGAAGGTGTGAAAAAAAGTCAAGTGAAAAATATTTGTCACATACCTCATCAGTCAGCTTGAAATGGGTGATTTTCTTAATGAGTCTTTTTTCCCATACAAACAACACCCTCAAACTTGTGTGAAGATCAAAGGGTTATAATTGGTAAAATTTTTCATTTTTAACTGATTAAAATTGAATCAGGCATTTAGATTTTGCAACCATTTAGTGTTGGTCTTTCAGGAAAGGATTGAGGTGCCAGTAATTTTCCCTTTACATGTGGAAAAGACCTGAGAATGACCACGTGGGAACTGACCGTTTATGAAAAGTAGTTAGTTACAGTCTGACTTTGAGCTGTTTGAGTTTTGAGTGAAATGTTAGACTTGAAATGTCACACAGCTGCATGTCAGAAATAAAGTGTCATTTGTGCACGTTTCAATTAACAAGTTAATCATTTATGCTTCCAAAACTATTTTGAACCATTCATTGTATCTTATTTTGGATGAACTAAATCAATTAGAGCAAAGGTTGAGTTTTACAAACCTAGATGTTGTCTTAAAAAAGCCTCAAATCAAATTATTTGAAGTCTTTGTTTTATTGCATAAAATGTAGATTTGAATTTTTCATCAAAAAGATTTGGTTTGTTGGTTCAAAAAACCATGATATTTTAAATTTTTGATTTAAAGATTTTATTCTTTTTTGTTCCAACAAACAACAATAATCAGCTTTAGTGAATGGTTTTTTGTTTATCAATTAAATCTAAAATGAAAAACAGACCAATTGCTGATAATGTTCTGCCTAAAATAACTTATAGCCTCTGCATTTTACTATACGAATTTAGCTTTTGGATGATTCTTAGCTCTATGATGGCTCAAAATTTGAAAGGACAAGGTCAATTTTCTTTTCCTTTGACGCAAATTTAACCATCCCAAGCGTTGATCACGTGCCACCTGGTGTCAGTCGGGTCCACTTATTCGTTCAGCAACTGACGATCAAGTCGGTGTTGTCTCCGTCGTCTTTGGGTAAATTTAGACGTTAACTGCAATTAACCTTATGCCTCTTATATCCAACAGAAAATACAGGACAGATTAGACGATAAAGTACAATGTGAAAAAAAACAATTCTACTTATATGGAAACTTCTCTATATTTGAGGAAAAAAAATATCCAGGATTGAATTTCAGGGAATGTCAGCTGTGTTGTTTGACCTCAGAATCCAACATTTGGTCAGGTCAACCAGTTGTTGTCTCTCAATCTCCTGTCCTTAATTTGACTCCTGAAAAAATTGTGGTTTATAAATAATTGTCAGTGTGGGAAGAAATGGGGTGAAAAAAAAGGTTTCCCACTAGCCAGCCCAGTTGTGAAAACAATTTCTCGAAGATATTTGTCAATGATCCGAAATGACATACAGAAAAAATCATCGACAGATGTGTTTGAATTATTCTTGGGAGATCTTCGATCCTTGGCTATCAAATCAGAGACGCCTTTTTCTGGCACCAGCAGGTAACAATAATACTACCCCGACAACCATCTGCAGGTTCGAACCACCAACTGGTCAGCAACAAAATAAACCTCTGCGCTGAACTTCTTTTTGGAACTGCTAACAGATTTCCCTTTTCATTTTGCACAAAAGTCGGATATCCGGACTCATCTTTTCATTCCAAGGCAGAAAAATAACAACAAATGTCTATAGGGAAATAGCAACAACAAGAAAAACAATGCTTATAATAGTTTATTTTAATCTAAAACTTTCACAATTGACTTTGTTCTAGTGTTAGAAAAAAAAGATAAAAATAGTGGCTGTTTTTGGAGTGAGTGGCAGCAGGTGGTTTTCACTAAAGAACCAAAAAAAGGTTGCAGTAGCCATAGACACCATGAACCATCAAGATGATCATCCTTTAGCAGGTTTTTTATCAACAGCTGCTACTCTTAAGACCTCTTTGCACCTTTCAAAACTTGTTCCACTTCCAATTGTTAATAAATCCCTTCAGTTGGGTGTTAAAACTCTAATTTTCAATTTGGTAAAACTTATATCCAGTCTTAAATCCACTTGCAAATCCACAATTTGACACACAACTGGGTGCTGATCAAAGGGAAAGTTTTCAAAAATTATTTTGTCACCAAGATATAAATCTTCACACATTTATACTTTGCTGTGTATAATTTTCAAAAAAAAGTTGGGTAGCAGCAAAAAAGAGGTTGATATTTCAAACAAAGTTTTATTTAGTGGAAAATAAAATCATTCATCAATCTCAAGTTCGACCTTATGATCTCCAAGGCTAGACAGAAGAAAATAAAACTGCAAAAATTGGTAGATTAGTAGTAACCATTAGCATCTTTTTCCATCAAAATGGCGCGAAAGAAAAGTTTCAAAGCTAATATTTTTTGAGCTAAAAACTTTTTTTTTCAATTTGAATTAATTAGAGAAATGTTTAAATGATTGAAATTAACAGTATGTAACACTTGTTTTCATCTGAAGACCATATAAGTTTTGTAAAAATCTCTGCCAAGATGTAGTTTTGGGTTTGCATTGTATTGTTGATGCAAATTCCGAGGACACAAAGCCTTTTGTTCATCTCCACCAATAATAGCAACACATTTAAGGGGATAAAACATATAGAAATGCACACAATCTCACATATAGACAAAATCATATTGAAATAATGTTTAACATAGGTTAAAAAAAAGGTTTGGAGTTTTGTGATGACGCAGTTTTGTTTTCAATTTAGTTTTGTGCCTTTGTTAATAGGAAATTTCAGGTTTGGTTGAAACATCTGCCATACTTGACCTTAATAAAAAGGATGAACAAGTTCATAAAAAGAATCCATTATAGTGAAAAGATGACAATTATCGTTCAATTTTTTTTGTCTGAACTAATGAAACAAATCATGATTGACAAAAGTATAGAAAAAGTTTGTATTGTTTTAAACTTAACTGACAAGTTTGAACAAGCAATTGACTTGACCAGGCTCAAGCAGCTGCCCCTGCTACCAATTGAAGGGACTTCAGTCTGACAATTACCCATGTTTAGGCGTCTGGCAAGAACAGAACTTTTCAAACCATTAAGCTAATTCTGATTTTTTAACTCTAGATCCATCTAAAAAGAATAGACAGATACAATTGGCAATATTTGAAGATCTTTTAGACTGCCAAATGAAGTCCCTTGTTAATTTCAGCCATTCAAGGACAATTTTTATCTTGGTTGAACAAAGGAATCTCAAATTCTCGAGCAGACTTCAACACATTCTCGGGCAAATTTTTATCTTTTGCGATAAACCTGGTGACTCAGTTGGTTTGGATGTTTTGTTAGAAACTTGTCCTTGAAAGATGCAAACCTAAAAATCAACAGAATTCTTTCATTTTAACAGCTACAGAAAAAGAACTTGAGTTTGTAAATGTGACAAAAAAAGTTTATCAGTTTATCTTTTTTCCTTTTCAAAAAAATGAAGATCAATGTGGACATAATGGACTGTCAGGCCAACAGATACTTTTTACTGACTAGTCTTCAGACAATTTAGGGACAGCTTCCCTATAGGTGAACTATGGGACTCTCTATCTTTCAGTACCCGGTCACTGTTAATAGCTTGAATTCTAGTACTCTTTTTTTGCCCCTGGTATGAAAGACTTAACATTTTGAGAGTGGACAAAAAATTTGGCTGTTTCGAGAACAAGTTGAAAAATTTGAACAAGTATTTTTCTATCTGATTTAGACATCTAGACTGATTTGAAAAATACTCTATGATTTCTTTATTAATATAGGTAGTAAAATGTCAGCAGGGATCTTGCAAGTCTAAAAGAGCTCAGGATTGTCCTGTGACAACCTTTTTTACCCTACCTCTTTTTTTACAACTTGCCTGTCAGTTTCTCCTTCTTGGAAACATAAAGGATGGAGTCAGTGACCAAGAAGAATGGCCAGACAGGATCGAGGCCCATCACGAAACTGTCTGGAATTTACCTTCAATTATTATCTAGCTACTGCAAAGGTCAGCTAGATTTTCAGGTTCTTTTGTGGCACTTTACAAGTTCAAATCAGAATAATTGAAATAAAAATGTGCATTAATGAAGATCATTCCATTTGCTACTTTGATGACTTCACATGTTTAAGGAAAAGATGACCTCACGTCTGACCCCTTTGAAAATGCATTTCGAAGATATCACTAAATTACCAATATATTTTTTTTTACCTTTTGTCGGTATCTCATAAAAGTTAAACTAAATGAAAGATCTTGGTAAAACTCTTTTAGAATAGATACCCACAAATTCTTCACTAATTCATCTGTTCTTAGCTTGTTTCTTGATTCTCTTCAGTTAGAATTTACAACATCCTGAAAACTGATGAAGTTGTGATGAAACAACAAGTCATTTAGTTTTAAGATACATAACTTAAGTAGAGTCACTTTAGCAAATGTCTTTGACCTTGACCTGTCTGCAATACTTTAAATTTAATACTTTGCACTTTTTTAACAAATTAAAGCCCCAGTCTGCCAATTTTTTTGCAATATACTAGAAATTTAGATTGACCTGGGGTCAAGACAGTTTAACTGATCAAACTGATTGCTTCTGTTCCAGACATGATGATTTAAAAAAATACAAAGATTTAATTTGAAGCAATGAAAAAGGAACATAAGTCGACTTAAAACAACTCTTTCTCATAATTCATTTCTCAGCTTCTGGTTCATTAAAGACAATTCATGAGCCTTTGTTTGAATGTGAAGTGTAGCTCTTTTGGTGGAAGTCATTTCTTCACAAACATCTTCGTTAAAGTTGTTCTAATGAGAAGAAAAGTAATTTATTTTGGCTTTACGTTCTCTTTCACAACTTGAAGAAGTCTTAAGGAAAGACTTTGTAGGTATAGAAAAAGCCATTTTTGTTAAATAGTTTTTTTTCTTGAAGTTCAATTTTCCACATAAGCCTTGAGTCACTAAAGCTGGATTAGTTCATCAGGTTTTTACATCCAAGGCATTTCAAGATAAACCAAAGATGTAATGCAAATCTGTTGATAGTTCTGCTAGGTTTCATATCTATTTGGGGCCCCCCCATCATTACAAAGATTTTCTTACTGTGCTTATTGTGCCTTCTTTTCTTTGCAGGCTTGTAATATATGTGAAAACAATTTTATAGCTTTTGAGGAGTCATTGATGAAATAGATTCTGAATAGTACCAACTTGTGATTGATTTGCTTGGAGATATCCACAGCAGTTTAGGTATGGTTATGAATTAGTCAACTAATAGTCCCTCCCAGTTATAATCAATTAAATTTAATCTCTCAGACAGGTAGTCTCAGCTCTTCTTTGTTGTTCTTCAAATTTCAAACAACAATTGCTCAAATTTACTAATGCAACATAACAGCTAAAATTTGTCCTTTGTGTATAATCTCAACCCTTTTTTGTGGCTTGTTATTTGAGTCATGAGCGGAAATAGCATAGAAATAACTGACCGTAAAGTTCTCTACACGCAAAACCATTAACTTTTAGTTAGAGTTACACTTAATCAAAGTTGCTTTGTTCTTACAATATCTTATGTTGCTTTTCATTTAAGATTGATTTCATTTGTAGCCATGCAGTGAATTGGAATGTTTTTTGATGGTGATTTCTTTATAGCTGAATCATCACTCAAGTCAGTGCAAACAATCTGTGCAAAAAAATACATATTTTCCATTTTGTTGACCATGTAAATTTATTTAAGGACTGTGATGGGTTGGGGAGTGGGTGTTTGGTTCGGACAGGATATCCTCTTGACTTAATACACACACACAGCACCAATCTCTGCATGAACAAAGTAAACTTTAGTTTTTGGAAGGGGTGCTGTTGCAGTCACTTCATTCATTATCGTGGTTTAGGACCTGCTCAGCACAGATTTCAGATGTCAAAATCAAAATTTGTGATAAATAGTTATGTTGTTCATGAAAGATTGTTCTTTTCAAAAGGTCCCATTTAAGGGGTTTATTGACAAGCAACCTAGTTTTTCCACAACTTAAAAAAAGTATAGAGAAGGTTTTTTGAGTAAAAAAGCAGTGATTCAAAATGGCAAAAGAAGGGGAAAATGACTTCCAGCAACTGGTTGCCAAACTGCAACACATAATTTGAAACAGCAACTAACTTTAGGGCATCGATCATCTTTTGATTAATCAGATCTAACTTTAAATCGTGGTTCAGTAATTGAAAAAATGGCTATACGTAGTCGGTTGACCGTGACCATCAGGCTGACACAGGAAACACTTGTATCCTAAATGGAAAAAGTTTATTTTCGACTTTCCAACACTAAAAATCCGGTCCTAATGGGAGGGGCAGTGAAAATTTTCAAAGGCTATTCATTTTTTTCGGTGAAAAAGCGGACATGAAATTGTCCTTGATTTTTGTTTTTATGAAAACTTACCAACAACAGCAGAAAATTCAAATTATAAGCTTTTCACATTATTGTTACTCTGGCATTTGGTTATCCTTTTGATATCTGACAATTAAAAATTATATAACCAAGTAGGTGGAAGAAAACTATTGAAATATAATTGATTGATTGATTGACAGCTTATAGTTGGCTGAGGAACTGATTCTTCTAATACTGTTGAAGTACTTATTACAACAATTCCCTTCACTATTATTGTCCCTTGCAGTCATCTCAACTATCCCTCGTTAAATTTTAGGAATGGTATTTTTTCTTCTGATGTAATTATTTTGTTTTTTTAATAATTAAATCAGGTTATTTGTTCATGGTATCTGCACAACCATCATTCCTGACTGTGGTAACCATCATGTTTAGATGATTATTTAAAGACAAATCCTGGGGTCAAAGATTTGCCCTGACCGGGGATTGAAACCCAACCTCCCAGTCCACAGTCAGATGCCATAACCATTAGGCCATGGCAACCCCATAACTCACAACCTGTCTAAAAAAAGCCTTTTCGTAGAAAATATGAGGTTCTATCCATTAATTGTTGGTATTCTGAAAAGGGAAATTAGCAAGTGCGGTGCTATGATCTGAAGCGTGAGTATGAATGGGTATGAGAGAACGTGTGAAGACCTTCCCAATCAAGAAAAAAATAAAAAACTGAACAGTTTATTTATAGAAAAACAGCCCTTTAAAAAGGATAGACTCGTATCAGAGTTGTGACTAAAGAGAGGGATTAACCAGTGTGGGCACTCGCTGATTGAAGGAGCGAGTATGCCCTACACAGAAATACTATCTTGATATCAAAAGTTATGGGTATGAAAGATCAGGTGTGAAATGGGTTATTGTACAAAAAAAATAGCAAATAGTTGATAAATAACCAAAGTTCAGATAAAAAAGAGTAGGTTGAAGCAAAAACAGATAAAATCTTTCATATTCTGACACTGAAAAATCAAGGGGGAAAAATGTATTCCCAAATAAAAGCTTGAATCAAACATGTTGTTTGTTGAGCTCCTTTTTTATCAGGTTCTCTTTCAGAGGATTAGTTTTTATATTCTTTGTTGAAATGCAAACCAGTGAAAAGATCTTTTTTTGAACTCTGACAATTGCATAAAGGTGTGAAAAGAACCAATCTTTTGCAAAAAATATACATAGCTTACAAATACATGATGAGCCTTTCAGATAAAAAATGGCAAACTCTATATATTTGGAAATTAGTACTAAAATACAGTACAGACTCAAAATTTGAATCTAAAATTTCAACTAAACTAACTTTATTATGATTTCAGAAAGAATTGGTCGATATGTATGTTAAAATTACTCAAAATAATATTAAGGGTCAACTGAAAAAGGATATTCATCTGCAAGTTTTAACCACTCAAATAACCAAGTTGTTACATTAAGAAATCATTTTATGAAACATTTCCTTCACTTTTTCTTTTCAAAATCACGTACAAAGTTTTCTCACGGAGGTTTTTTTGTTTTTCAAAGGTTCTTATGTCACATCCTGTAATCAAAGAGCAGAAATTTTATGACAATTTATGCCTGGTAGGTGCTTGAAACATTGAGCTACTGAAATTTCTACTCTTTGTAAAAAAAAGAACCTTTCAAATAATATAGTTCAGACAAATAAATTGGAAAATTATATTTAAATTAGTCTTTCTTAGATTCTGATGGAGTTGAAAAAAGGTATTGTTTATATAGAGGTCATGCACAAAAGAGCCTTTGTTTTAAGAAAAACAAGATTTGAGGGTAGGTTTAAAGAAAGATTTTAGATTGACTTTTTTGAATTGGGGTTTGAAAAAACCTTACATAAGCTCATCCTGCAAATGTAAATTTCTTAAGTTAAAATATAGGACAGCTACTATTTTAATTTTTTTGTGTGCTTCTTTTGAATTTAGATTTTATTTTTGAGTGGAGACTTGAAAAGTTGTTGAGCAGTTTTTTGCGACCCTTGGAACAAACCTCTGAAGTGGATTTGCTCCCATTGTTTGAGTCAACTAGAGTGGATGTTTCGAGTGGTAGCAACTCTTTGGGGCTAATGTTGAATCATCATCAGCCTCTGTACGCTTTATAGTAAAATGGGGATAAAAATCAATTATAAGTTTGTATTACAATGTAATCAGTTTGCTTTTTTTCTTTCATGGATAAGCGCAGGAAGATATAAAAGAATTGAAATAGCTGAATGTTGAGTTTTGGAAAGTGTGCTGTCTGAAAATTCATTTAGCTGCCAAAGATTGTTGGTTGAAAAGGTTGATTAGATTTTTGATGATGTCATATTTTACCTCTACTTGTTGAGTAAATTAAGAGATAGTGTTAATATGTAGTTTTGATAACATACATAGCTAAAAGTTTAGAGACTTTAGCTAATCTGAAACCTATAAAATCTATCACAAATTAAGACTTGAAGGTCAGAAAAATATGACTACAAATATCAAGAGATGATCCTGACCCGACCCGAGCATACTTTTGACCTGTAGTAAATAAGAGGCTGACTGCCTTTGACCCGGGTACTTTTTGACTTACTTTTTGGGAAAAAAATTGAAAAATTTGACATTTTTAAGAGAAATTTTCCAAACCCAAACCCAAACCATAGATGGCTGACCTGACCCAAGCTACAAAAATTGACCTGACCTGATCCAGGTCAAAATTCTTTGACCCAAACCCTTTCACTACGAATTTCATAAGGATAATTTTTCTTTCATAAACTTATTTTAATTATTCAATAATTTTGACAGTTACACACATCACTCTACAAATCCTGAAAATATAATCACTAACATCCAAATATGAAGTTTCTTATGTTTGTGTGAAATTTACAATGGATAAACTTGAAGTTTACATTCTGCAAAATACAAAATAATCAATGTCTATGCAAGTTTATTTGAAATTGCATAAATGCTCACAAACATTGAAAGGCGTCCAAATCGTCTTTTACCTAATAGGAAGTAGAATTGAATGGAACAGGATTTCATTGATAATGCACCAACAATGTGCAGGTGACATGAGTGAAGGATGAAATATATTTTTTTGAACGGTAAATATCAATGAGAAATTTGTCATAGAAATCAATTTCACATCTATTTTTAGTGAGAATGGGTCAGATCAACCCTAAAACGAATTTCCTGGATGCTTTGACAATGGCTATAGGTTGTTATTATGGAGAAATTATTTTTTTCCAATTTTAATTTTCAATAATGACAGTTTTAGAACAAAATTTTGAATATGAGAAAATGTTGGCATTTCTCACTCAGAATGGAAAAGTTTTAGAGGCTTAATTTCCAACATAAGGAACCAATAACAATATTATTACAGGGGGATGAATACTTTGTTAATTATAGATTCAATGCAGTGTATTTTAACTGAGCAGCCATGTTAATTTTTGTTGTCTTGGGCTTTAGAACTGCACTCAAGGCTGGGGATGGAACCTACAACCTTAGATCTAAGTTTTTATTCAAGTGTCTTTGACCATATTAGCTACTTCTACCCAAACAAAGTTAGACAGTAAAAAAGTTATTCTCATGAAGCAATCATAATATTGAGCGTGGAAAAAGTCAATTAATTTTTCTCATAGATGAAGCAGATCTGTCTGTCCCTGTTCAAGACAGCTGGTCAAATTTAAGAGTCAGGTGACGTTCATAGTCTACCGACAATAACTTACAAAAAAAGCGCCATCGCAGTGTTGGACAACAAAAAGTCGGCCTCTCAAATTGTCCAAATGTTGAAAGAGGTTTTGAATTATAATTGAGCCAAAAATATGAAACCAACACAATTCAAATTTCAAAAAGTTAAGCGTTGGAAAATAAACAGAGCTTAGAATGATGCACTGATCAATTTTATATAAAAAGTTGAAAAAAAAGAAATTTTGACAAAAACAATTTAGGGATATTATTTTGGTTATATGATTGCATTGTGAATAAATCTGTTAAAACTAACATAATCTTACGGAAAAAACCATCAATCACAATTCATTTTATGGGGCAAACTTAAGAGAGCATAAAAATTTCATACTCTAAACATAATCTTTTTTCTCAAAAAATCTTTGTTTAAAATGTTTATATGTTTCAAAACTTAAAACTTAATTGGCTTATTTCAAAAAAGTTGAATATGATTAATAAAAAATTTGACAAAAGAGACCTTATTCCATTTTTAATGAATATATATACCAATAATCAGAACAAAATCTCTTGTAATTGATGTTTCTTTATACAAAAATAAGAAGCTCATCTTTGTAAATCATAAAACTTTTTGTTGAAATTTACTGAGGCGAAATTCCATTGGACTATATAAACTTAAAGCTATGGGTTTAATTATCACAAGAGAAAAATGTCTGGCACGAGGGTCTATAAATTGAAATGGTCGGTCAAACTTTAAACCTCGCTAACTAAAAAATGCTTTTCAATCAGCCAACTCATAAAATGAGAATCTTTGATCATCATGAGGTTCAATCTTTGGTGCTAATTTGTCTCCACTTGGTGTTTACATTCCTTGAGTTTTATGGGGAGAAAAATCTAAAAATTCTTAGCTTGCAAAAACTAGGGTTCAGTGTAAAATAGAAATTGATTTCTATTATTTTTTGTTGTAAGATGATACTGAAAAAACTAGATAACTATTTTATGTTTTTATAAATATGCACTATTCCAAGTTTGATTTATCAAAAAAAGCTTGAAAAATTCTTATGGCCAATAATTTTTGTCGAGAAAAGCCAGTAGACACAATAAATTATGGACCTTTTTATCTTGGTGTGAGATACAAAAGTGTAATTTAATGCAAGTGTTGCTTCATTCTAGGTAAAATTTTGATAGGTTTATGTATCAAAACTTTTAGATGAGAAGAGAATCAAAGGAGACCATAATTTTTCTTACAAAACTTTATGGACAGTAGAGAACTTTTTGAAGGTTCTTTTTTTGTTTCTCCATTGGCAACACAATGCTGTGTCAAAAGCAAAGCCTCAAAATATAATTGAAACACATTTATTCTTAGCAAACTTTGCTCTTCTCTACTACCTTCCTACCTGTTCACGTTTTTCAAGTCGTTGTCTATTGCTCAATAAAGTCAGTCGTTTTAGAATTTATTGACACTTGAACTGGGCTTCGTGTTTGATACCACATCCAGAGTTTTAACATTTTGTTCAGCAAATTGCCCCTTCCGAGCCAAGGCAAGAAACTTCAATCAAAAAACTCAAAGCAACAATTCATGTGAAGAATAAAATTTTCAAACAACTCTTTCAAATTAAATAAAAGAACCTGTTTCGAATGATCAATACTTCCAAATGAAGTTTACCCACAAAGTTTCATTGACTAATTGTTTCATATTTATTGTATCTCCAAGTTTATTTTGAGCTTTAATGCATGGGCACAAATGTATGAAACAATCTATGAAACTGCATTTTTCAAAAAAATCAGAAGAAGATGGCTTGTGTTAAGTACTGATTATTCTAGCAATAAATCAAAGTGAATGAGAAAATATGTTGACTTTACAGCACTTAAAGTTACTTCTTATTGTCACTTGATCTTCATTTGATAAACGTGAATTAATGAGTTTAGAGATAATTCTTAATCAAGTTTCTGCACACCAATCAATCCTGACTGAGATAACCATCTCATAGAAAGGATTAATCAAGGCAAATCCATCTTACTCTGAGTTCAGGAACTATTTATTCAAATGCTGCTTGTTAATTGTGGTAATAATAAAAAAGGTTTATTGTGGCTTTCATTGCCTTAACTACCCTTACCCCTCCCAAAGTGAAGAGAAGGGGTGAGTTAAGAAATTTTGTATAGGTATCGGGCATGACATCACTAGAGCGCCTGTCATCTCATTCTCCTCCTGTACTCCTGTACAGGTGAAGCTAGAGACCTGAAATTTGGCATGCATAACCCCCACATGAAAGGCTCCAAAGTTACAAATAAGATTTTTGATATTTTGCTTAGAAGCTGAGATATTTAAGTTTAAAGTTACATAGTAAACTAGGTGGGGTGGCCCCTTAAAAAATGTTGTTTATCAGGGTAAGGGAGGGGGAGGGAAGGGCCGCTTTGGAGGGTTTGGCATTTTTACCCACTCATAAAATGCCTAATTCTACTTAATTTTCTAATAAAAGGGTCAAAGTTAATAAACTAGCAAAATAAATTTTTTTAGGACACACACACAGTTCCATTCAAACAATTTTGTAAACATCCAAGTTCATTAATCTTCAAATATCTTTATCTGAGAATAAATAGAGACACAAACTATTTGTCATTCATGAAAAAAAACTATTTCCTATAAGGAACTTTTTACAAAGGTTTGACCGTCACAAAGAATCGATGGCGAATTCCAAACCCAATCACACAAATAAATATCTTTGAGATAAACCCGAGTTTCGTCTCACCTAATTGGATTTTGAAAAACAAGATATTTTCCAATAAAAGAATGGCGAAATCGTTTTATTTAGACATCTTGTGTGGCATTTCCATTTGAATTACACGGATCTAATCTGTCACGTGGGCATTTTTTATCCATTTCGAAACATAATTTCATTAGGAGAAGAAATATTACAAAAATGTTGTTGGCAATTAGATCTAAGGGTTGGAATCTCTTGTTTATTAAACCCTATACAGCAATAAGGAGAGTTTGCAGTCAAACAGCTTAAAAATTCATTAAGTAAAATAATTTTTTTGAAAATATACAAAGTTCTAAAACTTAAATTTCACAGAAGATTAAAAAAATTATATATAGCTTGCATAGAAAATTCAACTTACTGAAAGTAGTATTGGCTTTAAAACAATATTTGGGGGTCTTTTTCAGTCATCCAGTCATGGTATTTATTTTTATTAATTTTATTGAGCATTGTTTGATTTTTTTGCATGGTAATAAGTTAAATTAAATACCACTCTTACCGAGAAAGATACTACAAGATGATTATAATTAAGGCCAACCCTTGGGGTCAAAGGTTTACCAAGGCTAGGGATTGAGGCCTGAACTCCAAGTTCTCATCCAGCTGTCAAAACCATCAGCTACAACGACCCCTTTTGAGACTTTAGCTTGTTCATCTTTTTGTATGATGCAGTCAACTGACAAACTCAAATGGAACTTCATCAGATTTTGAGATTGGCATGATCAAATTTCATGCTATATATTGATTGATGTTTTTCAGACCTAATGTAAAAGTAGTTACATATTTATAAAATAGTTTTTGTCATCTGAAAAAAAGTCTACTCTATTTTAGTGAAAACAATTGGATGTTTTTCTAGCGAAATCAACCAAAAATAATTTTCCTGATTAAATCTCAAGTTTTTCCTGCCCATTTAAATCTTCTATTTTAACAAATACAGACGTTAGTTAATTAGAAATAGGTTGCACCTTGCCAGCTCATCTAGCTGAGGTGACAGTTTTAGCAAAAACATTGGTGCCCCCTACTAATTAACTATTTGTTTTCCAATGGTAATCATGGGGGTCCAATCCTATGTTTACCCAGCAAAATGGCCGATTCAAAGTTTATCATAGTGTAAAAGAAATTAGAAATCTGAGGACGAAATCTTTTGAGTATTGCCGAGGTGTTGGTCATCTGCACCACCAACGAACTAGTTATATGCTTGTTGTATTTTTAGCAGTATTAACGCAGCTGGATGTGTTTCACTCCTTGAAGATTAAGACAAACCCATGTTTTTGTGTTGGAAAAAACAATCAGAAACAGTTGGTTAAGATCTCACCTTGAAAACAAAACAAACAAAATGTTCAATTGTGCCAGAAATAACACAAGATGTTCCACTTTTGGCTAATCTAATTTCCTCACTGGAGTTTTTCACTTTCATTTTGTGACAACATTTAAGACAAACAAAATGAAAATGCATTCTTTCATATTTAATTTTATACATATCTCATTTGGCAAATTCTTGACCTGGAAACAGAAAACTGAATGTTACTCAATGTGATAAAAACTAAAAGGTTAAAAAATAAATACAATAAGATTTGAGATTTCAAACTAGGTGTCCCACCTATCATTGCAAACAATCACGAAACACTTGACCACACTGACTTTGTTCAATCAAAAGAACTATTGAAAAAATTATATTTCTCTATGGGGGAGAAGTTCAGGGGGTAACAGATTTCATTATTTGTCATTCAATAAAGAAAAAATGTTGCAAAATGAATCTAGTTATGAGACAACCTTTATTTACTTATGTAACAAAAACTTTGTCTTTGCTAAATTAATTAAAACATAACAACCACTTTGATGTTGATGTTCCCTTTGCTTTACCCTGTTCTCTAGTCTTTTTACATTTGTTAGAAACTGTTTTTGTAAAAAGAAAAATTGCAAGACCACACATTTGGAAATTGTGGAGGTAAATGGCAAACGTCAAGAAATGATTCAACTATTGGTTTTGATGTCAAAAATTTCTACTTTTTCAAAGGAATAGAAAGAACAATTACAGAAGCAGACATTCATGTTTCTAACATCTTTCAAATTTTTCTTTGAGTTTTTTAAAGGCCATTTTATATTCAAAATTAGAATTTTAATTTTTGCACTGTTTTATACCACTGAAAGTACATAATATTAAAGAAAATTGTAAGTTTTGTTCCTGCCAGGTCTTTGAGGGTTAATTCACTACTCAAAATTTTCTGGGAAAGATAATGAACTCCAAAATTTTCAAACTTTTCAGCCTTAGTAAGGCAATTTTTCAAACCTGTGTGACTCAATGAGATTAAGTCTTTCTGATCTCTCCAACTTTTTTTTACAGGAAGACTAATCATGGTTTAATCAGTCTTTGCCAAAATCCAGAGAATTATGACTAATAAAAGCAACCACTAGTCATTTCATTTGAGTGAATATCCTGCAGAAAATGCTGTTATTATTGAATGATAATTTGAAAAGTCAGTCATAAGAGCATCATGATTCCTACTTCCCATTCATATTCAGCCAATGGAATCACACTGGAAAAAAGTCAGCAAACTCATCATTTACTTGGGTGATTCAATTTTAAAGGGAGCATCATGTATTTTGAAATCATCTCTTTATTTAAGCTGAATGTAAAACACAGTTTTTCTTATATCTAAGTCTAACCTTTTTGAACTTTTTTTCAAAGTGTTAAGCCAAAAACAACACTTAACCACATGTTGAATGTGTGTTTCGCTCTTGTGCACTCAACGGTTGAACAATCAACCAATCATTTGAATTCATTGCACTTCAAAAAAGCAAGTTATGAGGGCGTTGTCCTTTTCTCCCATCCTAATTTGATGCAACAATTTGGTAATAATTTTCTCCTGGTTCCCAGGCTTTCTACAAAATGAAAGCAAAATGACCAAGTTGAAACATTTGAGAGCAATTTTTTTGCATACATTTAAGATTAAATTAATAGCTGTGACTAATTTTTTTGTTGTATGAAACCTATGTAACTTCTTTCATCACCCTCTTATGTTGTTATTTCCGATCAGCAGGAAAAACAAAAAATGGCTCAAACTGAATAAGGCATTTTGAAAATTACAGTTCAGCCAATTTTCCAATGGTTGATTCCATGTCCTGTTGAAGTTTTTAAACACCTGCCTCCACATGCAACAGTGGAACAAAGAGGGTATAAAAATACGTTGTGGTTATTTGGCTCACCTTGTGGAGCTGGAAAAGATGGTTAGAGAAAAAAAAACAAGAAGTCATGTAAAAATTAAAGGATTCCTAACAGACAGATCAACCTTTTTTTAGAGGGTTTGGCGTTTTGTATACTTCAACAAGACTGGCCCATTCCTTCTTTTGTCAAGCACTTTAACATGAGGGTGAAAACAAAATCTGATTTCATCATCTTGTGCTCAT
>Ga0194133_10002346_pt1 | contig 29541 bp, 26 predicted proteins | sample TA2KigOf40mmetaG_FD_155448 | JGI IMG/M metagenome (GOLD analysis project Ga0194133, IMG submission 155448) | Freshwater microbial communities from Lake Tanganyika, Tanzania - TA2015055 Kigoma Offshore 40m | ecosystem: Environmental > Aquatic > Freshwater > Lake | place: Tanzania: Lake... | reverse complement strand
AAGATCGGGCACGAGCACGAGCCCCAAAAGGGAAGGGGCGAGGATCCAGCTAAAGAGACCTCCGACCAGCCAGTACGTTTCCCACGACCAGCGCTGCACGGCCCGGTAGGGAATGTAGAAGCTGGCGGCGGCCAGACCGCCGGTCCAGTGGAAGAGGACTCCGAGAGCAAGGCTCATGAGTTCCATCGGGATATGCGTTGCGGAGGATGGTGACAAGCCATGATGATGGCGCTTGGTTCAGCGAGGCCTGATTGCCGATGGTTTCACGACCCGCCGGATGATTTTTCCGGGAGGCCTGGGCGGCAGCAAGCGGTACACCGAGGGTGAGTAGCCGTAGGCCTGCTTGAAGCGCTTGGAAAAGTGGAAGGCATCATGGAACCCGAGGGCCTCAGCGATCTGCGCCAAGCCCAGCTCCTGCCTCCGGAGCAGATCGACCGCCATGGCCAGACGATGACGACGGTGGAACCGGGCAGGAGTTTCGCCCGTCCACTTCCGAAAAGCCCGGCGAAATGCATCGGCGTGAAGACCGGACTCCCGCGCAACGGAAGCGGGGGTGCTTCGTCCGGGCACGGAAGTCAGGGTCCGCCGAGCCTTCTCCAGCCAGAGAGGCAATTTTTCCTCGTTGGGCCTCTGCGAGAGCCAGCGGGCCAACATGCCGTGCACATCCGCAGCCTGCCGAATCGCTCCTTCAAGGTTTTCGACCGGTCTGGCAAGCAGGGAGCGGAGGAAAGTCGACTCGGCACAGAAATCCTGCAGGCGCCAGACCGGATGGGCCGGATCCAAGCCGTGGGCTCGCCATGCATCGAAGGCGGGACCGGAAAAGGCCACAAAAACCTCCTCCCAGCGCATCCCCGGACCAGGACCGTAATGGTGGGGCACCTCCGGAAATACCAGGATGGCCGAGCCTTCAGACAGGGGGATCTCCCGGCCCGAGGCATCCCGGTAGACCCCACCCCCGCGGGTGATTAAAACCGCCGCATACATGCCGTACTTTCGAAAACCATCCCAGCCGGTCCCCGTGCTATCCGGCAAAACACCCCCAAAGTGCACTCGCCCAAGAGGGGTTTCCCGCTCGGGAAAGGAGTAGAGCCGGTAACGGCGGGGAACTTTCGCCATGTCCGAAAAATACATGCAAAGGTGCGGTTTTGTCCATTTCTCTGGACGGGATGCCGACGTACATTGATCAAATTATGGGCCATGAATCCCTCGTTGCGGCCGCGCCTGCGATGAAACCCCCGGAACGGCTGGATTATTCACTCACGGGGAAAAATGCGGCCAAGGCGGTGGAACTCGGGCTGGCTGAGGCGGACTGGTATCAGACGCCCGTTCCACGGAAAGAGCTGCGCAAGCTGCTGGAGCGCCGGGACGGTCCGGCTCTCCGTGATACCCTGGCTTGGTTTGCCCTCCTGGGGATGACTGCTTGGGGTACCATTGCTTTGTGGGGCACCTGGTGGGCGGTCATTCCTTATGCCCTTTACGCGGTTCTGTATGCCACCGCCTCCGATTCCCGCTGGCATGAGGCAGGCCACGGCACTGCCTTCAAGACGGACTGGATGAACAACGCCCTCTACGAGCTGGCTTCGTTCATGGTCATGCGTGAATCCGTGGTCTGGCGTTGGAGCCACACCCGGCACCATTCCGACACCATCATTGTGGGCCGCGATCCGGAAATCCAGGTCTCCCGGCCCCCGAATCTCCGCGCCCATCTCCTGAGCCTTTTCGCGATCAATGTTTATGAGGGATATTTTCCCGGATTGGTCCGCCACGCCTTCGGCCGCGTGAGCGCGGCGGAGCGGACCTTTATCCCCGAGAGCCAGTTTTCAAAAATCTTCCGCAACGCCCGGATCATCCTGGGGATCTACGCCGCCACCGTGGCCACCGCGGTTGCGCTGCAGTCCTGGATCCCGATTTTCCTGATCCTGCTGCCGCATTTCTTCGGGACCTGGCTGATGATCGTCCACAACACCTCCCAGCATGCCGGGCTGGCGGAAAATGTCTTGGATCACCGGCTCAACTGCCGGACGGTCTTCATGAACCCCTTCAGCCGGTTTGTGTACTGGAACATGAACTATCACCTCGAGCACCACATGTTTCCTTTAGTTCCATATCACAACCTCCCGAAGCTGCATGAACTCGTCAAAGCCGACTGTCCACCGCCCTATCCATCCATCGCCGCCGCCTGGCGCGAAATTCTGCCCGCGGTGCTCAAGCAGGTTTCGGATCCCTCCTACCATGTGAAGAGGAAACTGCCGCCACCCCGGCAAAGTGCGGTCGAGCAGGTCAAGGGCGCGGATGCCAAGCCGGACGCCGGGGGGTGGATCGAAATTTGCGCCACCGCCGACCTTGGTCCCGCGGATGTGTTGCGCTTCGACCATGGCCGCAAAAGCTACGCCCTGATCCGCGACGAAAAAGGCGCGCTCTTTGCCACGGATGGCATCTGCACGCACGGAAACACCCATTTGGCCGACGGCCTGGTGAAAGGGGGCATCATCGAGTGCCCGAAACACAACGGACGTTTTCATCTGGTTGACGGTTCGCCCGCCCGGGCGCCCATCTGCCGCGGGTTGGCCACCTATCCGCTTGAGGAGAGGGCAGGGCGGCTTTGGTTGAATGTGCTCAAACCCGGCGGCGTTGGCGCCCGTCAGCAAGCCACCCTGCGGCTCCGGGTGGTCAGCAACCGGAACGTCGCCACCTTTATCAAGGAGCTGGTTCTGGAGCCGGCGGAGGCCTCCGCGAAAGTCGACTTCACCCCGGGCGACTACCTACAGATTGAGATTCCCGCTTACGACCGCATCCTCTTTCGAGACTTCGACATTCCGGAGCCATTCGCCTCCGTCTGGCGTCACCAGCATGTGTTTGATCTCGAGGTCGCCAATCCCACCCCCGGCAAACGGAACAACTATTCGCTAGCCTCGAATCCCAAGGGGGAGCGAGTCCTTCGCTTTAATGTCCGTATCGCCACGCCTCCCCCCGGCCAGGACTGTCCACCGGGAGTCGGCTCGTCCTATGTATTCAACTTGCGGCCCGGAGACGAGGTGACGGCCATCGGGCCTTTTGGGGATTTCCACATCAAGCCGACCCAAAAGGAGATGGTTTACATCGGGGGAGGGGCGGGGATGGCGCCGTTGCGCGCGCATCTGAGCCACTTACTTGAGTCGCAAAAATCGGCGCGCCGGATCAGCTACTGGTACGGGGCTCGCTCTCGGCAGGAACTGTATTACCAGGAATATTTCGAGCAGCTGGCGGCCACTCACAGCAATTTCAGCTTTCATGCGGCGCTCTCCTCGCCGTTGCCCGAGGACGGGTGGAATGGTCCGGCGGGATTCATCCATGAGGTGGTTCTTGATGAGTATCTGGGCCGGCATCCCGACGTCCGGGCTGTCGAATTTTACCTCTGCGGCCCACCCATGATGGTCAAGGCCTGCCGGAAAATGTTGTCGGAGCTCGGAGTGGCTCCGTCCCAGATTGCCTGCGACGAATTTTGAGGCGTCCCCATTACCTGAATGACGGGTCGGGAGAGGCCCCCAAGCTGCGGGTTTTCCTGAATCTCGACAACCTGGCCGGTTTGCGCGGGGGATCCATTTGGAAAGAAACGAAGAAAGGGGAGGAGGTGTTCCAATGCCTTGCCGCTGACGGTTTCGAAGGCGTCCAACTGACCCAAGCAGGGGCTCTTTCGCCGGGATCGCTGCCACACTGCGGACTCGGCCGGATCAATCAGCCTGGGGAGGCGATGCCTCTGGCCGAAAAGCATCTGGCTCGAGGCGACCTCTGCCTGACCGTCCATGTGGGCTGGGGGGTTGAGGATGAAGCGGAGGTGTTTCGACTGGTGGAGGCGGTCCTGGCCGCCTCGGAAAAAACCGGTCTTCCCATTTTCATCGAAACCCATCGGGCCACGATCACGCAGGACATGTGGCGCACGGTGCAGATCACCAAGCGATTCCCCGAAGTTCTCTTCAACGGGGACTTCAGCCACTACTACTGCGGCCAGGAGATGGTTTATGGGGGGCTGGAAATGAAAATCGAATTCATGAAACCGATTTTTGACCGCGTCGGCTTCATGCATGGGCGGGTTGCCAGTCCAGGGCACATGCAGGTTCCCATCGATGAGGGGATCTCACGGCCGGCGGCGGCTGTCGGGATAGCGGACTACTTCGCTGATTTCCGGGTCCTCTGGAAGAGGGCGATCAGGGGATTTCTCGACCATGCCGGCCGCGGGGATGTATTGGTCTTTGCGCCGGAACTGCTCGCCGGCACCCACTACTATGCCCGGCTCTTTCCCGGCCCGGACGGGAAAATGGCGGAAGAGTCCGACCGGTACGCACAAGCGATCCTTTACGCCAAAGTCGCACGAAAGCTTTTTCAGGAAGCTTCCTCGGCAGCCTGATCGATGGTCTTACGGACGGCGGCGGGATCGGTCCCATCCACGCGCAAGGCGAGGGTGCGGGGGCCGAGCTCCTGCTTGGCCTTGGCGAGGGCTTCGGCGTTGAGATCGAGCAGGACGAGGCGAACGCCCCGGGAGGAATGGCGCCGCGTGCAGCCGGCCCTGGCCCATTTCCCGCCCGAGCGGCTGGTGCTGTTGTTGGTGGACTGATAGGCCAAGGTGCCCTGCACGGAAAGGGTGCCCCCGGTAAGAGTGGCGGAGGAGGCAACCGTGCTCGCGTTGCCGTTGGTTCCCGTCACCGTCAGGGTGTCGGTCAAATTCACCGTCCCGCCCGTCGCATTCAGCCGGGTGATGGTCTCGTTGCCGCCGGTGGAGAGCGTGCCGGAAGATACGGTGGCGATTGCGCCCGATGACAGACGCCCGTTCCCGCTCAAATTCAGGGCGCCGCCGCTCACATCGACATTTCCCCCAATGGTGCCCGCAGCGTTGACGGTTCCCCCCGAGGCCGTCAGCGATTCATTGTCGAAGCTTTGCGGATTAGTGTGAACACGCCCTAGATCGCGAGCAAGGTAGTGTGCTGAAAGTTCAGCAAAAAGGAGAGGTCATGGTAGGAGGTTGGAGGTGATCAACAACCAACCAAAACAAACCATGACCCCAAGTTCACCGAGGCATTCGAGGAGGTCTTCAAGAGCGAAGGGACAAGGTGAAGCGACTGCCGTTGCATCCGGGTCAAGGGACGACCGAAATCTGGTAGCTGACCTGAAACGAGTCGTGGGCGTTTGTCGCCCCGGGGCCCACGGCGACATAGACGCGATCGCCCACCGCCAATTTTCCGAGGTCCAAATCGAAGCTGCCGGTGGCGCCCGTGACCGGGACGGTGCCCTTGAGCGTATCGTTCACGTAGATTTGCACTTCGACACCGTCGCCCTCCCCGGCGTTTGGCACGGCGATCGAACTGTTGGTGATCGAGCCGACCCCGGCCTGACCGGGTTGCACCTGATAGCAGGCGATGGAAAAAACCGCGTCCAAACCGCCCGAGGCGGGTAAGCCGGTGTGCGACCACGACGGGTGCCCACCGCTGCCGGCTGACACGTAGGAGGCGCGGTCCGGGGCCGGATAAGAGTTGGCGTCGGCAATATAACTGGCGTGATCATTCGACCAAACCAGACTCTGGTAATTCGAACGGGTGCCGATCGGCCCACCGTTCCACTGATACATCCAGCCGGTCTTCGGGGTTGTCCCCTGAAAATCCGCACCATAATCGGCGATGACTCCTGCGGACGCGCCGCCGCCGAGGCCCAGTACTGCTGCAAAAGAGAGAAACAAGCTACGGAATGTCATGGTAACGGTTTACGGAAAGAGTGGATTCGTGGTTCTTATGGTCTTGATTCTGCGGGTGTTGGAAAGGAGCTTTCCCCTAATTTGGGAAAACAAATACCGCCGCCAACGGGAGATTCTTCCTACTTCCGCCGGCGCCGTGCGCAGGCCAGCAACCCCAACAAACCGGTGGCCACGAGCATTGCAGTGCTCGGTTCCGGAATCACCCCGAAGCTGTCCATGCTGATGCTGGCCTCGGCTGTCGCAACGCCGGGCGGGGTGTTAAACTGGAAGAAAAGTGAACCCGAATTGTCGAATGGCCCAGTGAACTCGGCCGAAACAAATGTGCCCTCTGAAATGCCCGCACTGTCATATAATGTCACGGAGGCAGTGCTTCCATCCCACTCTAAGGCCCACCGCTTTCCGGCGGTGTTTAAGGGTCTAATGTCGCCCTGCCACCACCCCGCCAACGAGGTCGTGTTATGAAAGATGTCAAATCTAGATGAACCGCTCCCACCGCTCCCGTTCCAGAGGATCCGCGAGTATAGAGTATCACCGACGGAGTCTTTAATGCCAAAGTTGAATTCTTCAAAGGTGCCGTTATCAACCACGGTGCGTGTAAACGCGTTGGCGGGCATCTCGAAGAACGCCCCGGTCGGATTTCCCGTCGAGCGAGTTAACAAGAAGTCGCTCTTGGTCGATGTGTAGGTCGAATATCCGTAAGCCGGAGTGGCACTGGGTTGCAGCGTCAGGAGGGAGCCGGCTAACGAGTAGGTGTTGCCTGCCCAGGGATCCACGTTCCACTTGTTCAAGTTGCCGGACGAAAAATCGTCGTAAACAATCTGGGAATTCGATGTGCTCACGCACACTGTGGCGAAGAGCAGGCAAGCGGACAAGAACAACAAGCGGCCAGTTTTCGGTTGGTGTTGGGGTTGGGGTTTCATGTTTTTGATTGTTATTCTTTCTTCGTTACGATGATAAACATACGTATGCTAGCGGATTCTGGCTACAGTCAAAATGTGCTATTTGCGGTGGTTTTGATCCAGGTCACGGGGGCGCGAAAATCGTCTTTGGCCAAACGGCGCCGTCCCGGGGTGTGGCCGCAGCACAGTCATCTTCAAGCGCCAACGGTGCGCGCCGGGGCGTTGGATATGGCTAATCGAAGCTGCCCGGAAGAAACACATGTTTCCGGAAAAATTCCATGGGATCCGCCGGGAAGTCCTTTTTCAGGAATGTCCGCACGCTGCCATCGCAAAAGGCGATAAAATCTTTCTTCCCGTCGGGAAAACTGGGAAGCAACGCGCACACGTAATTGTGCGATTCATAAACATTCAATTCATTGAACAGCGTGAAATACATGACTGTATCGGCAGGCTTTGCGACGAGGATTTGCGGGGCGCCCGTATATTGGGGAAATCCGGGATGCCAACCGAACCAATTGTTCAGCGCGGCACTGTATGCGTAAGAACGGGGATTTACCCGCTGGATCTTGTCCCAAGGACTGTGCAACAGGCTGGAATCATAATCGGGCTTTTGACCAGAGCCAACGCCCCGCAGAGAGCGGAGGATCTCCACATCCCAACTCTCGGGAATATGGCCCGGCAGCCGCCCGCCATTGTCGCCCGCATAGGTGAGGGTCGCCACTGCCAGATTTCGCATCTGGCTGACCGTCTCGATCTCATCCGCTTTAGTCCGCATACCCGAAATCATGGGGAATACGATGGCACCCAGGATAGCCAGGATGGCGAGAACAACCAGCAACTCGACCACGGTGAATGCTCTGTCGCTCGGCCGTAGATCAGCCAATCTCTCGGCCAGGCGATTCATTCCTTGGATGTTGGGAACCCCTTTTATCGCTTTCATGTTATTGGTCTGGGAGTGGTGTCTGAAAGGGGTTTTTCTATGATGGCGAAAGTACCAACGGCAGCGGATTCTGGCTGCAGTCAGAACGTGCTATTTGCGGTGGATTCGATCCAGACCACGGCGGAGCGGAATTCCCCATTCAAGCCGATCTCGATTTGGCGACCCGCGCCGGTTTTGACGGCGAGCCCCCCGGAGGCGGGCCACGTCTCGGCGATCTTCCATCCCCGCCCGGGAGGCAGCGGGAGCGTCACCTTGCGCGGGAATGGCCGGGCGAAGGTGTGGGCCACCGGCAGGGCGTGGCGTCCGCCGCGACCGGTGCGCAACACGGCTTGCCAGCCCTGCGGGTGTCGCCAACTCCTGCCGGTCTCGCCGTGGAAGGTGGAATGCCCGTCGCGGATGATCGGATGAATGCGCCGCTGGAGTTCCATGGCCGAGACGACCAGCTTCCAACGCTCGGGTGAAAGGTCCTGGATATCGCCGGAGAGACACATGCGACCGAGGAAGGTGGCGGCACTCGAGATCGTAAAGCCAGCGTCCGGCGATTTCCGGGGCGCTCACGCTTGCATCGTAGAAGCTGGTGAATCCATGGGCCGGCAGGTCGGGCTCGGGGCGCCCGGGATCGCGCCCGGGGAGTGTCAGATAGATCAACGGGCGGTCCAATTCTCCAGCCCACCAGGCGCGGTGGTTCTCACGGGTGCGCTCCCAGCGGCGCGCGTCAAAATCGAGGTTGATGTGATTTGTCATTTTTATCCGGGGCTGATGGATTCACAAGTGGTGTGCCATGCGGACGGAACAGGGGGGCCGGTGATCATTTCTGGGCGCGGATGGTTCCATTCCATGGCCCCTCGCCATGCAGGCCTTTGAAGACCGGCGGTGCTTCCTTCACACGGTTTCCGGTGAGGGTCACCTCATCGCTGGCGGAGATGAAGATCCCGTAGAACGGCTCGCGCAGGACAGGCGTCAGTTCCGGCGGCACCGGCGGCGCGAATTTCCTCTCGATCACGCCGGGCCTGGTAAGGTCGAGGAAGCGCAGCTTGGTGGGGCCAGCCTGGAAAGGCCGGACGATCTCGTTGTCGGCGACGGTCACGCCCCGGCTGTTGCCGATGAAAATGGGCAGGCCCTGGGTGTCGATGATCCGGTTGCCGCGGATCTCGATGTCTTCGTAAAGGATATGGGGAGTGAGGTGCAGGAACGCATATTGATGGAACGGCGGCAGGGCGGGCGCGATCGAGATCGATCCCCACACGGCCCAGATCACGCCATCGCCGAAGTCATGCCCGAAAGTCCGCGCACCACACTTCACAAAAGTATTGTTGAGAATTTTCGCGCGGTTCGGGATGCCGCCCTCGAGGAATTCGGTCAAGCCGGTCTCCAGGGCAAGGCCGCCGAAAGGGATGTTTTCAAAGCGGCTTCCTTCGACGACCGAGTCGGGCGCCCCCAATTTGAAGCCCCGGTTGCAGCCGTCGTGCATGTGAAGATTGGTGATTCGTGCACCGCGTCCGCAGTATTCCTGCGAGATGGCCATATCGAGTGCGGCGAGTTCCGTTGGGCGGTCAAAAGTGACCACGTTGAACTCGGGCTCGATCACTTCACGGATGGGCGTTCCGAACTCCTGTTTGTAACGCTGCTGCATCGTCTTGTAGAGCTTCAGCCCCTCGGCCCGGTCGAATGATTCCCAGGCGGTCACCTTCGCCACGCCCAGCGATTTCATAGCCGGGGCTTGGCGCAGGATCAACCCGGTGCCGACATCGTAATCGCGTCCGGCAATGCTCGCCAGGACATGGCGTCCGTCGGGCAGAACCCCGACCACCACGTTGATGAAGCCGTGGATGTTCATGCCGTCGTCCAGGCAGCGCGCGATTTCACAATCGATCAGCTTTGGCCCTTGGTGCTGGTGGTAGGAATGGAAGCCGTCCATAGCACCCACCCCGATGCGGGTGGAACCCAGGCGCGGGATGATGCGCATGCGTTCGTAGGTGTTCCCGCCCGGGGCGCGGATGCCCTTCTCCCAGACGCAGAAAGAGCCGGATGAAAAGACGGTCAAATCCGTGAAAGTCATGCCGCCGCAATTGAGGACCACCACCCCCCCGCTGCCGTTCTTGTCGTGCACAGAGAGGCGGTCGCCGGGTTCAACACGGCCGGCGGCGCTCCCAAGGCACAACCAGGCACTCTGCCCCGGTGGCAGGCTGGCATCGGCCATCGGGGCCATTTTTTCGACGTAGCCCGTCACACGGCCATCGCGATGCATATGCCACGTGCGGCCGATCCCGCGGGCCTGGCTGGAAAAACCCTTTTCGAGGTCGATGATGATCTTGTCATTTCCAGCGGAGGCCCCGCCGGGAGCAATGTCCGTGACGACCCCTTGCACAAATGGCGATTGGGTCATGTCGGCGGTCAAGCCGGTGACCACGACGTTCTTGCAGCCGTCGAATACCGCGGCCGCCGAGGGGGTGTCCCCGGACGTCCAGAACGTCGCCCCGGTCGCGTCGATCCGCATATTCTCCGCTCCCACGACGCTCAGGACACTGCGGTGTCCACTTTGTCCCGCAGTCATCCACTCGGTGTAATCGCCGGGAGGGATGCGGAAATCCGGGGCCTTCGCGCGGATCGCCGCGTCGAGATCCGCCTGCAGTTTTCTGGCCGCGTCCGAGGCAGACTTGCGTTCGGAGTCGGTCCAGTTCAAAACCCGCTGGAGATGCGCGGCCCCGAGGTGGTCCGGCCCGGCATCTGCGGCCCGGGTTCCCTCATTCTTGCGGCCGCACCCCATCAGGGCGGCGGCGCTTGCCACGATCAGGATCAAGCGAAGGTTGTGTGAATTTTTGCTCCCCATTTCAACCCATGGTCGCAGGGGAACCCGGTCGGTTCCACCGGCGATATGTGCTATTGTCGGCTCTTTTGCGACCGGCGCAATTCTCGAGGGCACCGTTCATTGCCCGCGATATTTTGCCGGAGTCAGGCCGTAGCAATTCGCAAAAGATTTGCACAGCCTGCTGGTGTCCCCGTAGCCGTGATCCCTGGCGATTTCTTTCAGTGTCTTGGAGGTCAGGCGGAGGGCCTGCTCGACATGATGGAGGCGGACTTGCCGGAGGAACGCGGCAGGAGAGATGCCGGTTTTATCTTTGAAGACCCTCGTGAAGTGTGCCCGGGTCAGGCCGAAATAGGCGGCCAGTTCCTTGATCGTGGGCGGGGAGGAGGGGTCCTGTTCCATCAACACGGTCAACCGGGCCTTCCATTTATCGGCTTCTTTCCGGGCATGGTCAATGTGGCTCAAATTCGCCAGCGCGCAGCACATCCAGTCGAAAAGATGCGACTCTTCATCGAGCAGACCATGAAACATTCCGGTTTGCTTGAGCCGGATCAACTCCGCGCTTTTTACGATCAGCGGGTGTCTTTCGTCCAAGGCCAACACTCCGGAATGGAGCTTCAGGGCGCGGGTAATCCGCTCGGCGATGTAAGGGTGCTGGAAAACGAGATAGAAGAAGCTCCATCCGGGGGAGTGGGATGGCAGCTCGTAAACATGATCGGAAGGGACGATCGCGAGAAACGCCGTCCCTTTTTCCATGCGGAATTTCTGCCGGCCCCTTGCAAACGACCCATACCCGCTGAAGGTATATTGAAAAATCACCTGAGGATGCATCGTGCTTTTCTCGCGTTTCCTTCCATCCCAGTGGTAGTCGCAACCCTTGGGGAGGCTGCTCGACCCGTAGAAAAACAGGGGATGCCCGCAGGAGGGATGGGGGATTCCGCGCTTGGCCGACAGGAGGCGCTTTAACTCTGCTTCCAGCATCACTAGGGTGGATCAATCAAATGCTTTTGGAAGTCAACCATTTCACGCATGAGACGTCGAATTATCCCCTCGTCTTTCGGCATCAGGGCATCCAAACGCAGCGATTCCACCAGCAGGTCCTCGTCATAGTGCTCGCAGCATCGGGAAAGCAGTTGCTGGGATTGGCCGACGCGCTCGATTTCCATCGTGATTCCCTCCGGAAACTCCACCTGCGGGCGGTGAACCCGGCCGCCTTCGATCCGGCAGAACATTTCCAGGTGGGCATCCGCGGACACTCCGCGAAGCGCCCCCTCGTTTCGGAGGTTCAGGTGCACGTCAAAACGGCGTCCGGTATGGAAGGCGGCAAGAATCTCCGCAATCGGTTCGCGACTGTGACTGAGCGGCCAGTTGCGGCATGCCGAGAGGTCGGCGCTCGCGGCCTTGAGATCGGCTTCGAGCCGGGGCTGCCGGTCGTCGTGGCGGTCGCCCCGCTCCGGGTCGATTTCCGCAGCGATCGGGGAAACTCCCCAAGCCCGGCCGAACTGCCAGCGGCGCGTGACGAAATCCGGCAGGAACTCGATGGGGTGGCGGGCATCGTTGCCGACATAGACACCGAATCGCGACCAGACCGCCTCGCGGAACGGGCAATCGAAGATTGCAGGCATGAGTTCGCCGATCGATTTCTGGTCGTAGGCGCGTTCCCCGACCACCAAGCGATCGAGAAAGACAAAGTGGTTGTTTCCTGACAGTTCAACATTCACTCGCGGGCAATTGTCCCGCCAGCTGCCAGCCCAGTCGGTGTCGGGCGACACCAACCCGAGCGCCTTCGCGATTCGATGCTCAGTGTCTTCGTATCCGTGGCAAAATCCAAAAACCCGCAGACCCGGAATTCTGTCGAGAAAGGATGTCAGGGGATTGAGAGGATTAGTGAGTTGGATCAGAACCGGCGAGGGTGCACCCACTGCGACCAGGGTCCGTGCGATTTTACCGAGTGCGGGAGCGTGGCGGAGCGCCCGGATCGCGCCGCCAGGTCCGGTGGTGTCGCCGACCGGTTGGAAAATCCCGTCGAGCTGCGGGTGCATCGCATCATAGCGCCACAGCCGGTCGCCGCCGACCGAGATGGCCGTAAGGCAGGCGGTGACTCCGCGCAAGCCCTCCCGCAGATCGGTGTGCGCGGACAGGGCATGCCCCCAGCTTTTTGCCTGCTTGGCAAACTCGAGCCATTCGTGGACCAGCGCCAGACGGTCCGGTAGAACATCGATGAGGCGGATTTCGGCGCCGGCCAGATCCGGATTGCACATGATGTCCACGACAATCGAACGGCCCCACACAAGCGAGCCGGCTCCGACGATCGCCAAGACCGGCCTTCCTGCTGCCTGCGTTGTCATTTGTTTTTCGGTTGAATGGTTCATTGGTTTTCAGGTTCTGCTCCCGGGTTGGGACCGTGCCGGCCGCGGTTGTCATTGGCCGACTCCTCATCCACCCGAGTCCGAGCCCAGTATTATCCGGGAAGACCTCCCAATCCACCGGCCAGATGTGCTATTGGCGGTCGTTTTGAGAACTGCCGGATCCCCGCGGCGGAAGCCCGAAAACACCGGAAAAAGCACAGATTGCCGATGGGAATCCACGTCTGGTGCTGCCAGCATACCGGATCGGATTCCAAGACTATGATTGAGCAACCATGGAACGCGCAGTGGATCAGCGTGGACCCGCTGGAGTTGAAGGGCTTCAACCAGTGGATCTGCTTCCGCAGGGCCGTGACGCTGGATGAAAAGCCGGCATCGGCCCGGGCGCGCATCGCGGCTGACTCGAAATACTGGCTGTGGATCAACGGGACGCTGGTCGTGCATGAGGGCCAGCTCAAGCGAGGGCCGACGCCGAACGACACGTATTTCGATGAGATCGACCTCGTGCCATACCTGCGGACCGGCGAAAACACTCTCGCCCTGCTGCTGTGGTATTTCGGCAAGGAGGGATTCTGCCACAAGTCGAGCGGCGTGGCAGCGATGGTTTTCGAGGGGGATATCGACGGCAGCCTGCTCCCCAGCGACCACACATGGAAGGTTCGTTGCCATCCGAGTTTCGGGGAGTCGGCACCGCCGCATCCGAATGTCCGGCTGCCGGAATCCAACATCCATTTCGATGCCCGGCTCGACATACCCGGCTGGAACGTCTGCGGCTTCGATGATTCGTCCTGGCGCAACGCCACGGAACTGGGCCGCCCACCGACCCATCCCTGGAACCGGCTTTTCCGGCGTCCCGTGCCTCTCTGGCGCTTTGGCGATCTGCTGCCCTATTCCAATGAGGCCGATTTTCCGAATCTGAATGAGCGGCTCGAAAACATCGTGCTCCGTGTACGGTTGCCGGGCAACCTCCCGGTTTGTCCCGCCTTGAAGATCGATGCCCGTCCCGGCCTGAAACTCTCGATTTACACCGACAATTACCGGGGAGGCAGCGAATATAACGTGCGGGTGGATTACATTACGAGGGAAGGCATCCAGGAATTTGAGAGTCCTGCCTACCTCACCGGTCATGAGGTGGTTTACGACTTCCCCGCCGGGGTCAGGGTGCTGGAGTTGAAATACCGCCACTCACATTTCGATACGGCGGTCGTCGGCCGCTTCGAGAGTTCTGATCCTCTGCTGAATTCGCTCTGGCACAAGGCCGCCAACACCATGCTCCTCAATATGCGCGACGGCATCCAGGATCCGGACCGCGAACGCGCCCAGTGGTGGGGCGACGTGGTCATCCTCATCGGCATGATCGCCCATTCCTGCGACCAGGCGGGACTCAGCGCTGTCCGGAAGGCCATCCACAACCTGGTCGATTGGCAGAAGCCGGACGGCGTGCTCTATTCTCCGGTGCCGGCGGGGAACTGGTTTCTCGAACTGCCCGACCAGATGCTCGCCGCCGTCGGCAAATACGGCTTCTGGTATTACTTCCTTCATACCGGGGACCGGGAGACGATCGCCCATGCCTACCCTGCGGTGAAGCGCTACCTCGATCTCTGGCAAACCGGTCCGGACGGATTGGTCATCCGCCGCACCGGCGGGTGGGACTGGGGCGACTGGGGCGAAAACAAGGATATGCCCGTCCTCATCAACGCCTGGTTTTACATGGCGCTGGAATCGGCGAAAAACATGGCGCTCCTGCTCGGGGACGAACCCGCGGCCGCAGCCTGCCAATCGAAAATGGACCGGCTGCGGAAAAGCTTCAACCGCACTTTCTGGACCGGAGCCGAATACCGGTCGCCCGACCATGTCGGGGAGCCGGACGACCGCGTGGCCGGGCTGGCGGTGGTCGCCGGGTTGGCGGAAAAGGAATTTTTCAAGCCGATCGGCAAAGTTCTCGAGCGCAGGTTCGAAGCAAGCCCCTACATGGAGAAATACGTGCTCGAGGCGCTTTTCACGATGGACCTTCCGGACCAGGCGCTCGAGCGGATGCGGAACCGCTATCGGCAGATGGTAGAAAGCAAGTTTTGCACGCTGTGGGAAACTTGGTCGCTGGGCGACGCTGAAGCGGCGAAATCGGGGGGCGGCGGCTACAACCACGGCTGGGGTGGCGGGCCTCTCACGCTCATGGCCGAGCAAATCGCCGGAATCCGCCCGCTGGCCCCGGGCTTCACGCGCTTCCGCATCGCTCCCCGCATCGGATTGCTCGAGCGGTTCGACTGCGCGGTTCCCGCGCGCGGCGGCCTCTTGGAAATTTGCCAGGAGAAATCGGCAGAGGGATACCAACTCACGATTTCCGTTCCCGAAGGATGCTTCGGCGATCTGCACCTGCCTTCTCGATCACCCATCGAGTTGGCGCCCGGGAAGTTTCAACTCCGTATCGCCGGAGCGGTAAAACCTCAACCCGCCGAACTCGTTGAACCATCCGTCCGCGGAAGCTCATTCTCCGCTAAAAACCACCACTGACGCTATGAAGACAGTTCCTCGCCGGCCACCCCCCCCCACTTTTTCATCATGAAAGCAAAAGCGCAACCCCTTGGGAGGCGTCTTGGACTTGGCGCGGGTGGAGCGGTGGAGAGTTCCTACCAGAACGCTCCGCTCGGGATGGTTAATCCCATTTACAACGTAGGCCTTGGGGTCAATCCGGTGCTGGTCGGCGTCGCCATGGCCATCCCGCGGTTGTGGGAACTTTTGATCGATCCGCTGATTGGGGCGGCCAGCGACAGGACCCGCGGCCGTTTTGGCCGGCGTCTGCCTTACATCGCCGTGGGCCTGCTCGGCAGCCTGGTGTTCTTCATTGCCATGTGGTGGGCACCGGCCGGCATGTCCAAACAGGGATTGGGAATATGGCTCATCGTCACGGCATTCTTGTTTTACTCCTTTTACTCGTTTTTTGCGGTTCCCTACGCGGGCCTCACCATCGAGGCCAGCGAGGCCGGGGCCGACCGGATCGGTGTGATGACCGCACGCACCGCTTTCGCCAACATGAGCCAGATCCTCATTAGCTGGATCTACTGGTTCTGCCAGCGAGACTGGTTCTCCTCGCCCGTCCAAGGCATGCGATGGGTGGGAATCGGTTTCGGGTTGCTCGTCACGCTTTGCGGCGGCGTGGTGATCGTCACCACCCTGCGCTGCGGACTCCATCGCCACACCAGCCACGAGGGCTCCGCGCCGGTCGAGAAGGGGATCTACCTGAAACTCCTCGCCCTGACGCCGACGCGGCGCATTTTAGTGGCCTTGCTGAGCACGATGGTGGGTTTTACGCTTGTCAGTCATCTCAGTTTCTATCTTGTGGCCTTCTACGCCTGCAAGGGAGACCTCAAGCAGGCAGCGCTGGTGGTGGCGGTCAAGGCGACCGTCACCATGATCGCTGCCGTGCTGGCATGCCCGCTCATGGGCATGGCGGCTAAACGCTTCGGGAAGGATCGGGTTTTCAAGTGCATGTTGGCGCTCGGCACGATTTCCAGCTTGTCGATGTGGTATCTCATCACACCGATCAATCCCTACCTGAGCATGATCAGCGATCTGGGCATCAGCCTCTGCCTCGTCGGATTCTGGATGCTCATGCCTACATATTTGGGGGACATCAGCGACCATTATGAGCAAACAACTGGCCAGAGTTGCCAGGGGAGCCTTTCCGCGCTCTACGGCAATGCCGTGAAAATCGGCGCTTCAGTGGCGCTGCTGCTCACCGGCTACATTCTCGTCATCTGCGGATTTGATGCCGGAATGCCGCAGGAGGCGATGGATCGCCCGATTTTTAACATGCGCATCCTCTTTGCCGTGGTTCCGGGCATCGGTCTTGGGATCTCATATTTTGCCATGGCCCGCTTCGAGCTTTCACACCAACCCCGTGCATAAACTTTACGGGGGCGGAGGTGCCCAGCTGGCTGCGCAAGACCTTTGGCATCGATGCAGCGCTGCCGACTGTTTACAGATGTCTGGGAAAAGCCGGGGCGCGGCTATTCGCGTCCGCCCAAAACTCCCGCAGCCACCCTCTCGCGCCCTGCTTCGATCAGCCCGTCCAGCAGCGGGCCCAGCCCCGGCCGGTGCCAGAGCGCCAGCGGCAGATAAACCTCTCCAAACTCGCGCACCCGCTCCACACGCACCGCCCCGACATCAACCTTCTTCATCGCGTGGCCGGAACATTTTAAGACCGGCGTGGCGGACGAGCTGGTCAGCTCCATCGATCTGTTGCCGACCGTGCTTGAGTTGGCCGGCGCGCCCGCCGTGCCAGGCTTGCCCGGACAATCGCTGCTGCCCTTGCTGAAGGGGAAACCGGTGGAGTGGAGACGGAAGATTTTCACCGAATACAACACGCACGGGCCGCGCATGTTCAACCCGCGCCGGGCGGTGCGCGAAGGCAACCACAAGCTGATCATGACTCTGCTGGCCGATCCCGATTGGAAGTGGCCGGAGTCGCTCCCCTTGGAGAAAGTGCGCACGGTGCAGAAAGAGGCGGGGAAGGGTGAATTCCTCGAATTATACGACCTGGAGAACGACCCCCATGAGTTCAACAACCTGGCGGGCCGGCCGGAAGTGAAAGAGGTGCAGGATCGTCTGGTCCGGGCGCTGCAGGAGTGGCGGCGTAAAACCGGCGACCCGATGGCCGATCCTTCCGAGTTGCTCCGTTTCCTCGAGGAAGGAATGCGAGCTCTCGACACGGAGGTTATTGTGACTTTCCTTCGCGATAAAAACCGCAGAGCCATGGCGGGGGAGGATGTGGGCCATCCCCATGCCGTGAGCCCTGAAGAAAGGGATCAGCTCCGCGCCAGCCAGAAGCTGAAATAAAGGTAGATGGCGAGGACGAGGGCGATGACGAGGGTGGCGAGGAATTTGTTGCCCCCGTCCCAGCTGCGGCGCAGTTCGTCGCCTGCCTCCGCGTAGATCGACTGGAAGGTGAGCCCGCGCCACTTTGCCTCGGGCGGCGGCGCGGTGAGCAGAGAGGCCGCGATCACGATGATGGCACTGGCCAGGAAAAGCAGTCCGGCCGCGTAGAGAAAATTGAAGTCGCCGATGGCGGCGAGCACGGCCGGTTGGGTGATCTTACCCGATCCGAAGAACGTCTGGATCGTCAGCTTGAGAATGCCCAAAACAAAGCCCGTGCCCAAACCCCACACCGCGCCGTGGGCGTTGATGCGTTTCCAAGTGAGGCCGAGCAGGAACACCGCGGTGATCGGCGGGGCGAGGTATCCCTGCACGTTTTGCAGGTATTGGTAGAGCCCGCCGCCGGAGACCCGGGCCATGACCGGAATCCACAGGATGCCAAGGGCCACGACGACGCAGGTAGCGAGGCGTCCCACCATGACGAGATGTTGCTCGGAGCGTCCGGGCCGCAACTTTTCATACATGTCGACGGTGAAGAGCGTTGCCGCGGAGTTGAAGAGCGAGGCCAGCGAGCTCATCAGCGCTGCAAGAAGGCACGCCACGATCAGTCCGCGGATGCCGGCCGGCAGCAATGAGGTCACCAGGGTGGGGAACACCTGGTCGCCATTGAAGACATAGGCTCCAGCGACATCCTGCGTCGGCAGGGCGATGATGCCTTTTTGGTGCAGCGCATAGCCGATCATGCCCGGCACGAGGAAAATAAAAACTGGTGCGATTTTGAGCAGTCCGCCGAACAGCGCGCCGCGCCGCGCGGTGGCGAGATCTTTCGCGGCGAGCGTGCGCTGCACGATGTATTGGTCGGTGCACCAATACCAGATGCCGACAATGGGCGAGGCGATCATCACGCCGAGCCAGGGAAAGTCCGGGTCGGAAAGCGGACGCCAGAGGGCGAATTGCGCGGCCTTCGGTTGCAGGATGCTTTGCAGTTCGCCCCAACCGCCGAGCGCCCGTAGTCCGAGGAAAGTCACCACCGAAGATCCGGCGATCAGAATGACCGCTTGCATGGTCTCGGTGTAGACCACGGCGCGCATGCCCCCGGCAACCGTGTAGATGCCGGTGAGAACCACCGTACCCATCGCGCCGACCCAGAACGCCGCCTGCGGCGATCCGAAGGTGTCGGGCAAAAGCGTCTGAAACACCAGTGCCCCTGCGTAAACGGTCACGCTGACTTTGGTCAGCACATAGGCGGTCAGCGAGACCAACGAGAGAATCCAGCGCGCCGTGGCGTTGAAACGTTTTTCGAGAAACTCGGGGACGGTGAAAACCCCCGAGTGGTAGTAGAACGGCACAAAAAAGTAGGCCAGCAGGACAAGGAGCCAGGCGTGCAACTCGTAATGGGCCATGGCCATGCCAGTGGTCGCGCCCTGGCCGGCCAGGCCGACGATGTGCTCCGAGCCGACATTTGAGGCGAGCAGCGAACAGCCCACCGCGAAGAATCCGACGTGGCGCCCGGCCAGAAAGTAGTCTTTGGTATTGTTTTGTCGGCGTGACGACCACCACGCGATCAGCGCAATGATGCCGAAGTAGGCGAGGATGACGAACCAATCAAGAGGGACGAGGATTTTCACGGATTGGGTCTGGCGGTGGGGCTGCCCACCTCGCCGGGTTCAGCGGTTTTATGCCGGGGGACTCGGTGGAACGAGCGGGAGGTCGAGCCAAGCGAGGCCGATGTCACGCCGCATGTGGCTCACGCTGTCACCAGCGGCGGCATCGTAGAGGATGGCCAGGCGTCGATCGAGCACGATGACCCCCGGCAGACCGATGCCTCGCTTGGCCCAGGTACAGTTCTTCCCGTCGAGCACGACAGCTTTGTGCGCGGGATTCCAGTGGTGGGGATCTTTCGACCAATAGACCCAGATGGCATCGGTATATTCCGTGGGGTTTCCCTCGATAGCCTCCGGCATGTTGGCGGAGTTCAACTCTTCGTCCGAGAGGATACCGACGTGGTTGGTGAAAAGGAACCAGTAGCCATTGGCGGGCTCGTAGTAGAGGTCGGAGTTCTCGATCTGGTCATCGAGCGGCGCGAGCGGTTCCGGGTCGATGGTCCAAGGCCCGTCGAGGTCCTTGGTGCGGGCGATGCCCAGGGTCCGCTTGATCTCACACCCTCGTCCGAAGTCCTTCTTTACCGAAGCGCTGAAAAACTGGAGGAACTCTCCGCCGTGCTCGATGATGCGACCCGGGCTCGCGGTATCCTGATAGTAAGTCCCCGGTTGAGGTTCCCACGGGGTGATATCGTAGCGCTTGCGCCAGGGGCCGCGCGGCGAATCGGCTTCGGCCTTCAGCGTGAGATACGGAAACGACGGGATGAAATTCGGCGCCGGGGTGACATTCGGGCTCCCGAGGTAAAACATGTGTCACTTGTCGCCGTGTTTGGAGACCGTGCCGTAGGAGGCGGTGGCGGAGTCTGGGCTGCCCGGTTCCCCGCAGACGATGATCGGGCCGTGGCGTTCCCACTGCACCAGGTCGGTGCTGGTGGCGAGGCAAACCAGCCATGCGTCGCGGCCGGCCCCATCGTAGGTCATGTGGTAGAGCCCCTCGTGCTCGAAGACCCATGCCTCGCATGCCCCGAGATAATCACAGTCTCCCGGCCCCTTGCCGTGTGCGAAGACGATCCCTTGGTCCTTCGCCTCCATGCGGAGGGGTGCCGCGTTTCGTCCGTCGCGGTAGCTTGTTCTGCTCATCGTTTGCCGGTTTGTTGTGCGGTGCTAGTCCAGTTCCGTGGGCGTGTAACCGAGGTAGGTCGAGAAGGCTTCCTTCACCGCCCCGGCGACGAGGCCGAAGGTCATGCTGACGTGGTGCCGGTAACCGGCGCGGCCGATGACATTGAGTTTTTTCTGTAGATCCGGAATCTGCGCGACCCCGGCGCAGCCGAAAAAGCCATCGGCGATCGGATCGGCCGTCATGGCGCCCTCGCCAAGATAGTAATGAAACTTCCCGTCTTCCGTCTTGGAACTTGCGTAGGTCATGGGGGACGCGGCGATGCGGCCGACGTTCGGACCCCAGCCGCAGCCGGCGCCGAGGGCTTTGGCGAACATGGGGTGATCGATCACTTCTCCCTTCGCCGTCATGAGGTCCTGGGGCACCGGCCCGCAGTGGAAAAGGATGCATTTGTCGGGGTCGTCGCCGTAGTTGTTGTTCCAGTCGAGACAGGTGGCGGGTTTCTCGGAAGCGAGGCGCAGGGCATACATGGTGATGGCGTTGCAGGTGTCCACCTCGCAGGCCGCCGGGATGCCGCGGTTGTTCAACTCGCTCATCAGCAGGCACGGCGCGATCTTCAGCTCTTTTTCCATCTCCAGCCAGCAGCGGAACGAGATCGCATCCATCCGGTATTCGGCAATGATGTCGTCCAGGACCACGGAGAGCCTGGCCATGGTGTCCTGCGCGGGCGCGGGCACATTCGAGCAATTGGCGTAGGTCGGCAGAAATGCGCTGCGGGCCTTGAACTCCGGACGCGAGGTGTCGAAATTCTTCACGCGGAGAAAAACCTCGGAGAGATCGAGTGTCTCGGTCGTGATCCCGTAGCGCTGGAGGGTCAGCTCGTCGAAACGCACGGTCTTGAAGGCCGTGGTGCGCGCGCCGATGGCCCCGACCGTCATGCGCTTCATTTTGCCGACGATGCGGCAGACCCCGGCGAATTGGCGGAGCTGGTTGCGGAAATGCTCGCTGGCCGGATGCGCCGTGTGCGGCGGAAAGACCGTGTAGGGCAGACGATATTGGTAGAAGACGTCCATGATGGAGAACTTCCCGCAGAATGCGTCGCGCCTTTCTTTGAATCCCATCTTGTCGAGGGCGTCGGGGTACGCCTGGATGAGAATCGGCGTGCCGCAGTCCTGCAGGGCGGTAACCGCACCGGTCTCATCGCCGAAGTTCGGCAGGCAGAGGATCACGCCGTCGTATTTTCCGCGCTGGGCCTCGAGAAAGCGTGCATACACGCGCCCCTCGTCCGGCGTTTCCACCGCGCCAAAGCGCGTGGCTGATTCTTCGAGAAGCAGCGCGTGGTGGCCGAGCGCCTCGACTTGCGCTTTCATTTCCTGCCGGGCACCGGCGATGAGGGTTTCGGGGAAGAAGCCGCGGTTTCCGAAGAAGAGCGCGAAGGTGAGGGGTTGATTTTTCATGGGAGTTTCTCGAGTTTGTTTTTGAGTGACGGGGAAAGATCGTCGCGGATCAGTCCGCGGGCATCCTTGCGCCAGGGCAGTGCGGTGCGTCCGCCGACCCTCCCGGCCACCCGCGACGCCAGCAGCGAGCCGAATTCCATGCGCAGCTCCAAGGGCCAGCCTTCGAGGAGCCCGACGATGTAGCCTGCATGGTAGGCGTCGCCGCAGCCCGTCGTGTCCACCGGCTGGACGACAAAGGCCGCCTGGTGCACCACGCGACTGGCGGCGCGGTCCCAGGCCCAGCTGCCGTGAATGCCGTCGGTGATCACGACCTGGCCGGGGCAAAGGTCGGCGAGCGCACGGATGACTTCGGGCGGTTCGTGACGTCCGGTGAGATGTCGGGCCACTTCCAAGGGCAGGATGGGATCCGTGCCCATCTGCAGCAGCCTCGTCAAACGCTCTCGCGGGCCGGACTCGAAATCCAAAATGCTCCGGCATGGCGTTCCCTGCGCGGCCGCCAACGCGGTCTCCGTCGCGTCCAACTCGTAGCTATCGACCAAAAGCACACGCGCCTGCGCGATCTCCGACGAGGGAATGTCCTGCTTCTGCAGATACCCGTAATTGTCCATCTGGATGTAAACTGTCCGTGCCGCGGTGCGTGGATCGATTTCGACCAGCGCGATGGCCGGACGCGAGTTGTCATCGCGCACCACCAAGCCGGTGTCGACGGCGTTGGTGTGGAAGTCTTCGAGGCTGACCGCACTCAAGGTGTTGCGCCCCAGCCGGGCCACGATGCCGACCTTAAAGCCCAGGCGCGCCACCCCGCAGCTCCCCGAACCGACCGGCGCACCACCTTGGATGATTAGGTCGTCGACAAATTGTTTGCCATCATGCTTCACCGATTCCGGCAAACGGATCAATACGTCCACGGCGTTCAAACCAACGGAAATCAGATCATAGAGCATGGGGAAATAATGGACTCGACCTATCGATAGGTCATGCTTATTTCTTCCGACAAGAGATTTCCTTCGCCCGTGTTCCTCCCCCGCTTACGAACAAACGAAAACCGGATCGACCGAGAGGGATCGGGGATGCGGCTTTTGTCCCCGCAGGAGTTTCATGAGGAGATCGACGGCCGCTTCGGAAACCGCGGCAGGCCGGAGATCCACGTAGGGAAAGCGGGAGGGGAGGGCCCGGAAGAACGGCGTTCCGTCGAATCCGACAACCGGACACTTCACGTTGTGCTCCCGCGCAGCCAGCGACCAAGCGGTCGCGCAGACATCGTTGTAGCCGATGATCGCCTCGGCCTTTTTGGAGGTAGCCAGAAGATCCATGGCTCCGGCGACGGCCGCGGGAATGTCCCAGCTTTCCCCCTCGTAAAAATAGAGCGACGGCCGCGGAAGACGCCGGCGACGGCAGACCTCGCGAAGAATTTCCGGGCGGGGCTTGGGAAGGCCGGCGTGGCGCGCGTAGGAGGGCGAGTAAAGGGCGATGTGGCGATGGCCGTTGGCGACGAGGTGATCGACGGCCAGAGCGATTCCCATTTCAATGTTGATGGTGACTGGCGGGGCGCCTCCGGGCGGGGCGTATCCGAGGTGGACCCGAGGACAGCCGGTTTTGGCGGGCAGCGCTGCGGTCCTTCCCTCGCGGACTTCGGACCAGATGAGCAGTGCGTCCACGGCGCGCTCGAAAAGTGTTTGAGCGAGGCGGTATTCGTCGTCCGCCGTGTCGGCGCCGTGCGAAGTCAGCACCAGCTCGTAGCCCAGGGGCTGGAGCCGTTTTTCCAACTCGAGGGCCAAGAGGGCGAAGAAGGGGTTTTGAAGGTTGCCAGCGACAAGCCCGATCGTGTGGCTGCGACGGATCCTCAACCCGCGCGCCGCGCGATTGCGCACGTATCCCAGTCGCCGGGCGGCCTTCTCGACGCGTCGGCGCGTATCCTCGCTGAACCGGGAATTTCCCGAGGCGGCGTTGAGGACGCACGAGGCGGTGGTGGGATGAACCTTCGCCAAGCGCGCCACGTCTTTCAAATTGGGCACGGATCACTCACTAATTTCTGAAGTCCGAAAACTCAACAAGCGAGTATGAGAATCGTCAACGAACGCAACGCCGTGCTGGAGCGCCTCGCCTCTGCCGGGGAATGCCGGATCCCGCTCCTTTGCCCGAATGCGGAAACACCGGAGGAAATGGAGGGAATTTTTCTCGGGGCGCAGGAACACGCCGAGGTCCGCGGTTTGCCGGCCGTCACGATCGGCATCGGCGTCACGGCTTCATATCCGGATCATCCGCAACTCGGCGGTCTCAACCTGCCGGGAACCAACGTCGAAACCACCGCAAGCTTGTGGCTGCGCTGGTTGCAGAGCTACGGGAATTCCGGCTTGTTCGGACGCGTGGAAGCCGTCCCGTTTCTCGACCACGGCTGGGAACCGTCCAGGCCGGATCGCGCGCTCATGGAGCAGGCCTGGTTCCAGGAAGCGATGGGCATCATCATGCACGATGCGAGCCTGCGCGATTTCGCCGACAATGTGCGGTTGACCGCGGGCTACGTGGAGCGGGCCGGACGGCGCGTGGTCGTCGAGGCGTGCCCGGACAAAGTTTACGAACGCGCCGAAATCGAGCGCAAGAATCTGCCGGCCGAAGCGATGCTCTCGCAACCCGACAATGTCGAGCGCTTCGTGGCCGCCACGGGCGTGGACCTTGTGGTCCCGAACCTCGGCACGGAACACCGCACGGTCTCCGATATCCCGCTGGATTATCGTCGCGAACTGGCGCAGGAACTGTCCTCGCGCATCGGACCACGGCTGGCCCTGCACGGCACGAGCAGTCTTGGCCGGCGTCTGCAAACAGTCGGTCAGGACGGCATTTGCAAAGTGAACTTCTACACCGCGATGGCAAGGGCAGCCAGCGAGCGGCTCAAGGAACGTTGGGAGTCCGTCGAAACCGGCACCCCGCTGCCGATCAGTCTGGCCTGCGGGTCCGCCGTCCATGCGACCCGACGGGACGTCTTCGCTGAAAAAACCCTGGAGATGCTTGACCTGCTGGCCGGCGTGTAGGCGCACCCATGGAGTCGTGCTTGCAGATCTTAGGCAATACATTGCTTATCCAAAATGAGGACTACAAAAAACGAGATGAGGGGGAAGTCAGAATTTTACAAGAAATCGGTCGCCTTTCACGAGGAATCCATCTCCTCACAACCCTACGGACGTCTTGCCGACGGCCGTGCCGTGGACGTATGGCAACTCCGAGGGGCGGGCGGACTCGTGCTCGAAGTGATCACTTACGGCGGTATCGTCACGCGCTTGCTCGTGCCGGATTCCATGGGAAATTCGGCCGATGTGGTACTCGGCTACGACCGCTTGGATCCATACCTTCTGCGCCATCCCTACTTCGGAGCCATCACTGGGCGCGTGGCCGGGCGGATCACGGGTTCGCGTTTCACCTTGGACGGCTGCGACTATCCGCTGACGGCCAATGACGGTTCCAACCATCTCCACGGCGGGCTTGTGGGATTGGATCGCCGCCTCTGGGTGGCCTCACCCATCGCCCGCCCCGACCAGGCTCCCTCGCTTCGTCTGACTTATCGCAGTCCCCACGGTGAGGAAAACTACCCCGGCAACGTCGAGTTCACCGTCACTTACACGGTCACCGCCGACAACGCGTTCGTCATCGAAACCGAAGCCATCACCGATCGTCCCACGCCGGTGAGTCTCACCCACCACTCCTACTTCAACCTCAACGGCGAGGGGAACGGGGATGTGCGGGATCATGCGCTGCAGATCCACGCCGATACGTGTTTTCCAGCCTCTTCCGACTTCACCCTGCTCGACAGCGAAGAACCGGTCGCTGGAGGCCCCGACGATCTGAACCAAGCCCGCCGTGTCGGCGATGCCCAGCCCGGTTTTCATCTGGGTCATGGCTCGCTGTATCGAGTGCGCCGCCCTGTCTCCGCTGCCGTCGGTTCGGGCCTCGTGCCCGTTGCTCGGCTGACCCATCCCGGCAGTGGCCGGGTCTTGCAAGTGAGCAGCACCGAGCGCCTCGTTCAGTTATATTCGGGGGCCATGCTTCCCACCGACGGCCCGCCCGGGAAATCAGGCCGGCCCTACGGCCCACTTGCAGGCATTTGCTTGGAGTGCGAGGACTACCCGAACGGGGTTGCCGCTCCTTGGATCGGCGACATCATCGTTCATCCGGGAAACCCCTACCGCCACAAGACGGTTTACGCCTTTTCCACTCAATCCAAATAACCAAACGCAAACAGGAGCCACGACACCGCCACCCTGGCCAAGCCCCCGACCCACCTCGATTACAGCCTCACCGGCGAGGGGAACGGGGATGTGCGGGATCATGAGCTGCAGATCCACGCCGATACGTGTTTCCCAGCCTCTTCCGACCTCACCCTGCTCGACAGCGAAGCCCGCGCCCGCGCCATCCGCGAGGAGCTGGAAAAGCGCCGCGGAACCTTGGCCGAGACGCCTTGATCACCCTGCGTCCGGTTGTCCTCCCGCCAACACCGCCCCGAAGCCGGGTTCCGGAAAGCCCAAGGGAGGGTGTTGACCCGTTAACCAGATGAGCGTATAAATCACAAAACGCCATGTTCGCTCACGAACGCTCCAACCTCATTCGCAAGCTCCTGCGGCAGCGCGGCCGGCTGACTTTCGAGGAACTCAAAACCCGGCTGGGCACTTCCGCGGCTACCCTGCGCCGCGACCTGACGGCGTTTGCTGCGACCGGGGAGGCGGTTCGGGTCCATGGCGGCGTTTTGGACCCCGTCCGTCTTCGCGGCGAGATGTCATTCGACGAGCGCACGGCCAACCGGAGCGCCGCGAAAAAAGCGATCGGCCTGGAGGCTTCCGCCTTGGTGCGCTCGGGGGATTGCGTATTGGTCGATGCGGGCTCGACCTGCCTGGAGGCTGCCTTGCCTCTGCTTGGGCGCGAAGATGTGACCCTTGTGACCAACTCGCTTCCGCTCCTCGAGGCAGGTCGCCACGGGCGGTGCCGCTTGATCTGCCTTGGCGGTGAACTCCGCAGGGTGAGCGGTGCCCTGACCGGGGCCGCATCGCTCGGAGCGCTCGAACGCCTGCAGGGTGACCTCGCGTTCATCGGGGCCACGGGATTGTCCGAGGGTTCCGGGGTGAGCACGACGGAACTTTCCGAGGCAGCCTTCAAGCAGGCCCTGTTGCAGCGGGCGCAACGCCGCGTGCTTTTGGCCGATGTCTCCAAGTGGGATCAGCCGAGTCTGGTCCGCTTCGCGGAGTGGACTGACTTCACCGACCTCGTCACCGATCGCCGACCGGAAGCACGCCGACCGCGCCACCTCCGTCTCCACCTCGCTTCTTCCACGGTGGGCAGGATAGCGAGGGTGGCTTGAGAATCTTTCATCGTACCATCACCGCAAGCTTATGAAACCCTACCGACTCAACCGCCTCTTCAACGCCAAATCGGGCCGCTGCTTCGATGTGGCCATCGACCACGGCTTCTTCAACCAGCCCGGCTTCCTCACGGGGATTGAGGACATGGCCAAGGCGGTGCGGACTGTTGTCGAGGCTGGACCGGATGCCGTGCAGTTGACCACCGGGCAGGCGCGCCATTTGCAAAGCATGCCAGGCCGGCAAAAGCCATCCCTCGTGCTGCGCACGGACGTGGCCAACGTTTACGGCCGCGAACTGCCGGTCGAGGCGCTCAGCGCAATGATTGAGGAGCCGGCTTTGCAAGCCGTGCGCCTCGACGCGGCCTGCATGTGCGTGAATCTTTTCCAGATCCCCGATGCTGCCGGAGTGACCAACCAGTGCATTGAGAACATCTGCGCACTCAAGCTGGAGAGCGACTCCTACGGCATGCCCATGATGGTCGAGCCGCTCGTCTTCCGTCCGAACCGCGAAGCCGGCGGCTATATGGTCGATGGCGATCTCATCAAGATCCAGCACCTCGTCCGGCAGGCGGTCGAACTCGGGGCCGATGTGATCAAGGCGGATCCGACCGACGATGTTTCCGTCTACCACCAGGTGGTCGAGGCGGCTGGCGGGATTCCCGTCCTCGTGCGTGGCGGCGGCAAAGCGCCGGACGAGGAAATCCTCGCCCGCACGGAGGAACTCATCCAACAAGGCGTCTCCGGCATTGTCTACGGCCGCAATGTGGTGCAACACGCCAACCCGGCTGGCATGGTTGCCGCCCTCATGGCCATGGTGCACGACGGCGCCACGGCCAAGCAGGCCGCCAAGTTCCTCGCCGCGAAATGAGGCCGCTGCGTCTCGGGATCATTGGCGCCGGGTTGATGGGCCGCGAAATGGCCTCGGCGGTCAGCCGCTGGTGCGCACTGGAAGATGTCGGCATCGGTTGCGAGATTACCGCCGTCTGCGATCTCGCTCCGGGGGCCCGCGCATGGTTCCGGCGACTTCCTTCGGTGTCCCTGACCACGGCTGATCACCGCGAGTTGCTGGCGAGCGATCAAGTTGACGCGGTCTATGTCGCCGTGCCGCACCAACTGCACGAGAAAATCTACCTGGACGTGATCGAGGCGGGCAAAGACCTGCTGGCGGAGAAACCTTTCGGCATCGATCTTGCCGCGGCGCGAAAAATCGCCGCGCGCTCCAAAGAACTCGGACGCTTCGTGCGTTGCAGTTCGGAATTTCCGTTCCTGCCCGGGGCGCAACGCGTTTTCCAGTTCGCCCGCGAGGGAAAGCTCGGACGCCCGCTCGAAGTGCGCTCGGCCTTCCTGCATTCCAGCGATTTGGATCCGTCCAAGCCGGTCAATTGGAAGCGGCAAAACGTGACCTGCGGCGAAATCGGTGTGATGGGTGACCTCGGTATGCATGTCATGCACCTTCCGCTGCGGCTCGGTTGGAAGCCGAAACGTGTTTATGCCCAACTGCAGAAAGTTTACCGCGAACGTCCCGACGGCAAGGGTGGCACCGCAGCGGCGGACACTTGGGACAACGCGGTACTGCATGCGGACGCCGAGGTTCTCGGGGAGGAAATTCCCCTGCGTCTGGAAATGAAGCGGCTCTCGCCCGGGGACACCAACAGCTGGATTTTCGAGGTCACGGGCACCGATGCCGGGGCACGCTTCTCGACGAAGGACCCGAAGGCGCTCTGGCTCTTCCGCCGCGGCAAGGAGCAATCGTGGGAACGCATCGATCTCGGCTTTGCCATGCCTTTCAAAACGGTGACCGGCGGGATTTTCGAACCGGGATTTCCCGACATCCTGCAGCAAATGCTCGCCGCATTCGCCGCCGAACGCGCCGGATTGCTCGGCGAACGGTTCGGCTGCGTGACACCGGATGAGGCTGTGGCCAGTCACGAGGTCTTCGCCGCCGCGCTCGACTCGCACCGCACGCGGAAAGCGGTCGAACTTTGAACGGATGGAACTCACGGCAATTGGGACCGATTTGCGGACGGAACTGCCGGGTCTTGAAATCCGCGACAGTGCCGAGGATTTGGCCGCCTATTCCTACGATGGCACCGCAGCACGGATGGCCCGACCTTCGGCCGTGGTGTTCGCCACGGATACAGAGCAGGTTTCCTGCCTCTTGCGCTTCGCGCTGCGGCGGAAAATATCCGTGGTCACGCGCGGATCGGGAACGGGCCTGAGCGGCGGCAGTGTCCCAGTGGACGGCTGCATCGTGCTTTGCCTGACGAAAATGAACCGCATCATTGAAGTGGATGCGGAAAATCTGACCCTGCTGGCCTAGGCCGTCTGTCAGGCGTGGGCCAAGGTGCTGGTGAAGGAACTGAAGGAGGTGGTGGCAGCGGGCTGCCGTTTCATCCAGTTCGATGAACCGATGTGGA